>Ga0268357_100220_pt1 | contig 92564 bp, 82 predicted proteins | sample BioMet10_FD_192466 | JGI IMG/M metagenome (GOLD analysis project Ga0268357, IMG submission 192466) | Sewage microbial communities from Oakland, California, United States - Biofuel 10 (Illumina Assembly) | ecosystem: Engineered > Wastewater > Sewage > Unclassified | place: USA: California... | reverse complement strand
TCTTCTAGCAGTCCGTTAGGGCGGTTGGCTAAATTTTTTGCCTGATGCATTTTTGGGGAAATACTGACCCTTGTAAGGTGCTATTTTAGGAGCTCAAAATTTTTACCGAGAAAACCTTGACACATACAAATTGCAATAGGAAGTTGCACACTTTAAAAAAAAGTGTTACCCTTTTTTGTGAATGTGGTATTTTTAGAATAGTCCATGGTGATTATTTTCCTTATGAAGATTTTGTCTGGTCACTTAATCTTATCATAAAAAGATATCACCGTGGATTTTTTTGTCTGTGCAAGTTCGTTGTACAATGAGCCGAAGGAAGATTTTGACCGCCTTATTACCGTGGCCGCTTAACCGCAAAACGGGAAAGGGTCAGGGTATAGACCAGCAAGGTCAAAAGGCAGCCCACGCTGCCAGCCAGATACACCAGCTCAAAGCCAAACCGGGCTACTCCCAGTCCGGCTATGGCGCTGCCGGCCGCCAGGCCCAGGTCAGAGGAACCGTTAAAGGCCGCCGTGGCCGTACCCCGGCGGGCTGTAGAACAACGCAGGATGCAAAATACATTCATTTGAGGGTTAAAGGCGCCTACGCAAAGGCCCATCAAAGTCATGGACAGATACAGCTGCCACACCGTACTGCAAAAAGCAATACCACACAGCGCCACGCTGCCGCAGATGACGGCGGGGAACATAACGTAATCCGGCCCCTTGCGGTCTCCGAGGCGCCCGGCAAACAAGCGGGACAGGCAGAGCCCCAGCGCGTACATCATATACGCACCGCCCACACTGCCCCAGCCGCGGCTGAGGCCATAAGCAGCCAGGTACACGAAGGCGGCCGCATAGGAAACACCCAGCATGAACGTGATAAGAACCGGCAGAACCACCCCTTGCTCAAAACCCAGGAAGGTAGGCGGCAGATCAGCCGGTTCAATTACTTTTTTGGACCACAGCACGTCCACAGGAGAAGACTTAATATTGCCAACTAACAACGCTGCCACTATGCAAAAGGCCGCCGCCACCATAAAGAGCCGGTTAAATTCCCCCTGGGTCACGTCGCTGATCATTGAAAGGGCGATCATCGGCCCCAGGGCCAGCGCCAGCACGTTGCCCAAGGCAAAATAACCGATGCCTTCCGTCAGGCGTGAACGGGGCACCAGAAACGAGGCTGCCGTACCGCTGGCGGTGTTGAACATAGAATAAGCCGCCCCGTGTATAACCCTGAACAGCACCACCAAGGCAATGGTAGCCGCATAACGATGGGCAAAACAGGCAACGGCGCAAATAGCCGCACTCCCCAGCATCAAACGGTGAGAACCGTATTTTTGGACCAGCACGCCATTTACCAGCCGCATGCCTACCGAGCTGACGTAAAACGCCGATGTGACCAGTCCCGCATAAAGGGTGGAATTACTAATCAGCTCCGCATAAATAGCTATGGATGAGGCAAAATAATAATTAGCGCAGGCCACCAGCAGTAAACTAAACATTAAAAGGACAAAATTCTTCGACCAGATTTTTTCCGACGGCAAATTAAGACTTCTTTCTCTATTAATGTATTTAAACTTAGTTTAAACCTTGAAGTGTACTACAGGTCAAGGTTTTTTAGACTTTTCCACGCCTGCTTTAAGCAGGACAGCCGGCAGGACCAACATAGCCCCAGCAGGTCCGGGTAATTTATTAGAACTAAAAAGCCCGTCCCCTAAGCAAAAAGGAACGGACTCAAAATAATAAATAACTTCAATCCGGATAAAGCTCACTCTTAACCGGCTCCAGCCACTCCGTGCTCGTTCTCTCGCCTGGAACCTCAAAGGCCAGATGCGAGAAGTAAGAAGTGGCGGTAGCGCCGTGCCAATGCTTAACCCCGGCCGGGATCGTAATCACCATCCCTGGTTTTAAATTTACCACCGGTTTTCCTTCTTCCTGATAATAACCTTCACCGGCGGTACAGATTAAAATCTGGCCGCCGCCGGATTTAGCCTGATGGATATGCCAGTTGTTGCGGCAGCCCGGGGTAAAGGTTACATTAGCAATGGCGATGGGGTCGCCGGGTTTGGTCAACAGGTTCAAATAAGAATCACCTACAAAATATTTTGCGTAAGCCGTATTAGGTTTACCGGTGCCAAACACATTTACCTGATCAAATTCTTTTTGGTTCATCTACTTTTCCTCCCTCTGATTAGCAGTTTAACATTTTTACCAAGATACCTTTCGCAGAATCAGGAAGAACGCTCAGATTTTAAACTTACCCTGACCGCTAAAATCTAACTTTAGGTTCTTCCTCGGTACTTATCACAACTTGATATAGTCGTTAGCGCCAGCTTTGGATAATTGCTTTAGGTTTTTCCTTCGCTATTTATCATAACAGGTACCGGAGAAAATGTTAAATACCTATTCTTTTTAGATGGCTATGCCTATAAAGCATAACTAGAATTTACTCTTGCAAACTAGAAGTTACTTTTGCATTTAACACTCGCCGGATTATAAAATCCTTGACATGGAGTGCACTCCAAGATTTAGAATGAGGTCGATGGGAAAACTCATCCAATTTTATCAATAATAAAAGAAAGAAGGAAATAAATCATGACTTATAATTTCTATGCCCCTACCCGGGTACTTTTTGGAGCAGGCCAGCTGAATCATCTGCATGAGCAGGCTATGCCCGGCCGCAAGGCCTTGGTCGTCATCAGTAGCGGCAAATCCACCAGGGTTAACGGTTATCTGGACCGGACGGTAGCGGAACTTAAGCAGGCCGGCGTTGACAGCATCATCTTTGATCAGGTAGCGGCTAATCCTTTAAAGAGTACGGTGGAGGCAGGTGCTAAGCTGGCCCGGACCACCGGCGCCGATTTTATCGTCGCTTTGGGCGGCGGCAGCGTCATGGATGCCGGCAAGGTCATAGCTATGTTCGCCCCCCAGCCCTCAGAGGACTTGTGGGACTACGCTTACGGCACCACCGGCAAACAGCAGCCGCTGGTTAAGGAACCTCTGCCCTGGGTAGCTATCACCACCACCGCCGGTACCGGCAGCGAGGTGGACCAGGCCGGCGTCATCACCAAGCCGGAGACTCAGGAAAAAATCGGCGTAGGCTACCCTACGCTCTTTGCCCGTTTCGCCATCGTCGACCCGGAGCTGATGGCCTCCGTACCGCCCAAGTTCACCGCTTACCAGGGTTTTGACGCCCTCTTCCACAGCGTGGAGGGCTATATCTCTAACCGGGCCAACCACATGAGCGATATGTTCCAGCGGGCAGCCATTGAGAACGTCGGCAAGTACCTGGCCCGGGCGGTTAAAGACGGCTCCGATATTGAGGCCCGGGAAGGGATGGCCTTTGCCAACACCATGTCCGGGTATTCCATGGTTTCCAGCGCCTGCACCAGCGAGCACAGCCTGGAGCACACCCTGTCCGCCTACCACGGCAAGCTGCCCCATGGTGCCGGCCTAATCATGATCTCTTATGAATATTTCAAGTTCTTCATCGATAAGCACGCCTGCGATGAACGCTTCGTAGCTATGGCCCGCTTCCTGGGTAAAAGCGATGCAGCCAGACCCGAAGATTTCCTGTCGGCGCTGAAAAAATTGCAGGAGGACTGCAGCGTTGCTGATTTAAAGATGAGCGATTACGGCGTCAAACCGGAAGAAGTCCTGGCCATGGCCAAGAACGCCCGGGCTACCATGGGCATGCTGGTAGCCTGCGACCCCTGCCCCGCCACCGACGAAGAATTTGCCGGTATCTACCGGCGTTCCTTCCGCTAAACTTTAAAGGGCTCAAGAAAATCACTAAAGATTACATTTCCCGTATAAAAACAGTTCTACCATCAGACAAGGCTGCCCCCTAAGAACCAAAATTCTTAGGGGGTAGCCCTTTTTTAATAAAAAAAAATAGACCCCCGGCCTACTTTTTGGGTGCAGATTATAAGCCGGGGATTGACAAAAGCAAGATTTCAGCTTAGAATAATAAAAAAAGTGTATATACACGTAAAGGAGTTACTATGCAAACCTACCCGAAAAAGCCAAGCCCCTGTACCTGCTTAAACCTGCGCAGGGCCTCCCGGGCCATTACCGCATACTATGACCATTATCTTCAACCCTCCGGTCTCAGCGTCTCACAGCTGACCTTGCTGCGGCATATAATTTTTTATAAATCGGTAACGATGACCCGTTTAGCAGCGCAGATGCGAATAGATAGAACGACCTTGAACCGCAATTTAAAACCGCTGGCGGAACAAGGCCTGCTTGAGATTATACCTGGGAAGGACTCGCGCACAAAGTTAATCTGCCTGAAGCCGAAAGGAGAGAAAAAACTACAAGAGGCGCTGGTGCTTTGGGAACAGGTGCAAAAGACGGTACGGGAGTACCTGGGACCTGACGACGCGGACAAGCTGACTGACCTGACCACTAAAATTGAAGCTTTAGTACCCGAGATTTAGTTGATAAGCTTTTGTTACCAAGGGTAAAGTTTTATAAAGTAAAACGTGTATATACACATTAAGGAGTGTACCATATGAGTAAAGAACAAGAGCTAAGAGATTTTGTTTTAAGCTTAGGCGTAGATGATATGGGAATTGCGGATATTCACGATTACCAAAGTCCCAAATCAGATGAGGTAACGACTTTCCTGAAGGAAGGAAAATCTATCATCGTGCTGGCGTGTAAGGTTCTTTCCAGCTGTGAAAGTGAGCACTGGAGCGTGGCCCAATAGTGTTAACCAGGCCATTAGCTGAAGCTACCTGACTGTGTTCTACCTGTTCCCCCACCAAGATAGTCTTTCAAAGCAGCCAGGTAGATCGTTTTAGCACGGCTAAAAAAATAATCGTTATATCGCCCCAAATAAAACCTCAACCCGCCTGCCTTTCAACTACGATAGGACAAATAATTCAAAAACTGTTTGACCGCCTGGGAGGCGGTCTTTTTTTCGCGCAGGGCCAGGCCGATTTTTCGGAAGGCGGGAATCTCCAATTCTTTCAGGATCAGTTTATAGGGAACCCGCCTTAAAATCAGCCGCGGCAGAATCGCAATCCCCAGCCCGTTCTCAACCATGGACATGATGGCGTAATCATCCCAGGTGGTGAAATGAATCTGCGGTTTTACACCGCACTGCTCCAAAAGTTTCCCTACCTCAGATTGCTCCCCCTTCTCCAGCAGCATGAAAGGATAATCCTGCAGCGCCTTAACCGGAACCCTGGCCAATTTTGCCAAAGGGTGCTCCTGAGGCAGTACGACCAGAAGCTGGTCCTGCTCCAGAAAAACAGTTTCAAACTCAGGCCTTGTAGGCAGTTTTAAAAAACCGCAGTCCACCCGTCCTTCCGCAATCCACTTCTCAATCTCACTATAATCTCCCAAAAGAAGCTCGTAATCAATCTGAGGATAATCAGCCTGAAATTTTTGGATAATTTTCGGCAGCCAGTGGGTGGCCACGCTGGAAAAAGTGCCTATGCGTATCAAGCCGGACTGCAAGCCGCAAACCTCATCCACCTGCGCTTGTAGCAGCTGGTAATCCTGACACACCTTTTGCGCATAGGGCAGCAGCTTCACCCCGTCCGAGGTCAAGTGGACCCCGCGGCGGCTGCGTTCCAGCAGGGACACGCCCTATTCCTGTTCTAAATCGTTAATCATGCGGCTGATGCCGGACTGAGAATAGTTCAAGACAGCGGCAGCCTTGGTAAAACTGCCGTACTCCACCGTCTTCACCAGGGCCAGATATTTTTGCAGGTTCGTATCCATGCAGTCTCCTTCTATCTGTTTTTATCATAAATATCATGCTAAACATTTGCTTTTATAATTAATATAGTTGTGTTAAGCTACCTTTGTCAAGTAAAACAGGTCCATTTTTGCAGACAAGGAGGCAACCTATGTTATATGTCAGCACCATCACTACCGCAGCGCCCAAAAAATTTCTTTCGCCGCTGCAAGCCAAGGTTTATCAAACTTTAGCTCAGCTGCACCTGCCCTTTGAGCGGGTGGAAACAGACGAAGCCATTACCATGGAAGACTGCGGCGCCATTAATGCGGTCTTGAAGATGAAGATGGTCAAAACCTTATTCTTATGCAACCACCAGCAAAGTAAGTTCTATTTGTTCATCACCCGGGGTGACAAACCTTTCCGGGCTAAAGATTTCAGCAAGGCCCTTGACATCAGCCGGGTCTCTTTTGCTCCCGCCGAACTGATGCAAAGCATGTTAGGAACCAAGGTTGGAGCCGCCACCATTTTCAGCGTTCTCCTGGACCAGTCCCAAAAGGTGCAGGCTGTCCTGGACAAGGATGTGACCTGCGAACCCTGGTACGGTTGCAGCGACGGGCTTACCACCAGCTACCTTAAGCTCAGCACCAGTGCCGTTGTACAAGAGTTTTTGCCTTTTTCCGGCCATCAACCTTGCATCATTGAGGTGTAGGGATTAAGATAAAACCCAGCCGTTCTAAAAGATTTTAGAGCGTCTGGGTTTATTAAGATTATTTATTTTTCGAGATAACTTTTAGGTTAATATTTAGCCGGCTCGACGAAAAACGCCCTATATCAGCGGTACACGGCCTTCTTCCGCAAATTTTTATTAACGCGGGAAAACCAGGCTAGGCTAAGCCGCAAACCGCAAAGGCCTGCTGCAAATCTTGCACGATATCCTGTGCCTCTTCCAGCCCTATGCTAAAGCGGAAAAAGCCCTGACGGTAAGTTTCCGGATAATGGGGCAGTTTATCACTTTTCTGGTCATAGTAAACTATTAAGCTCTCAATATCACCCAGGGACACCGCGTGAGTCACCAGCTTTAGTGCGTTTAAAAAACGCTGGTGCACTTTTTCATCGCCCTTGATATCAAAAGACATCATACCGGAATACTGACCCTGCATCAGTTGAACCGCCCGTTCATGCTGAGGGTGGCTCTTAAGGCCGGGGTACCAGACAAACCTAACCGCAGGGCTCTGCTCCAGAAACTCTGCCACCGCCAGCGCCACCTGACTGTGCTGCTTCATCCGCAGCGGCAAGGTAGTCAAACCGCGGGCAATGAGCCAGGCGTTAAAGGGACTTAAAATCCCGCCGAAGTTTACCATAGCGGTTTCCTTAAGGGTGCCTAAAAGCGACCTTTTTCCCAGAACGCACCCGCCCAAGGCATCGCCGTGACCGTTAATATATTTGGTCATGCTATGTATCTCCAGGTCAGCGCCCTGCTTCAAAGGATAGATACAGGCCGGTCCGGCAAAAGTAGCATCTACGGAGAGAAGCGCGCCTGCCTTGTGAGCGATGGCCGCGATAGCTGCAAGGTCACTGATGCCCGTGGTCGGATTACCGGGAGTTTCTACATGAATTAACCTGGTATTGGGCTTAACTGCCCTTTTAACAGCCTCCGTGTCAGTAGTATCAACAAAAGTAACCTCAATTTTATACTTCTCCGGCAAAATTTTTCGCAGCAAAAGGTTTGTCGCGCTGTAGCAAACCTCAGAAGCAACGACATGGTCACCTGTCTTTAAATAGGTGACGAAGACAGCCGCCAAGGCTGCTACCCCGCTGGCAAAAACCGCGCCATCTTCGGCTCCGGTCAAAGCACAAAGCTTATCTTGTAAGACCATCTGATTCACGTTGCGGTTACGGGCATAGATATTGCTGTTGATCCCGCTCCAGTCTACCGGTGTCCCGTCGGTGGGAATCCGATAGTTTGAAGTCATATAAATAGGTTCATTAATAGCTCCGAAAACATCATCCTTCCTGCTGCCGCCGTGAACAGCTATCGTCTGTAAGCCTAAGCTATCAGTCATCATGAAGACCTCCCTCACCCGTCTGTAATGTTTGGTTATCCGTAAAAAATCTGACCGGTTGTTTTCAACCTTCGTAGTGAGTATAACTTAAACTTTTTAATCTGTAAAACAACTAGTTTTAATTAGATTAATCAATATTAGTGATTGATTATTTACGTACCGTCCTTTATAATAAAAGCAGCTTTAGTTTTGAAGAACCCTCAAAGTCAAAATCTCCGCCCTTATTGACTATTTAAGTTAATTTGCCAAGTTAATTTATACAGAAAGATGGTTAACAAGCATGGAACTACGCCACTTACAAACCTTCCTTCAGGTAGCCTCCTTGCAGAACTTCACCCAGGCCGCCAAAATGCTGGGCTACTCCCAGTCCAACGTCAGCGCCCAGATTCAGCAGCTGGAACAGGAAATCGGCGTCCTGCTGTTTAAACGGATCGGGCGGCATGTCCTCCTGACCCAACAAGGAGAAGAACTGGTCCCTTATGCCCAGCAGATAATCACCGACAGCCTGCGGATGCAGGACGTTCTCAAAGACAAGGCCTCCTTAGGAGGCGTTATCCGCATCGGCATGGTACAATCCCTGTTCGACAACCTTTTTAAAGATGCTTTAGCCAAATATCATGCCCTTTTTCCCCAGGTTAAAATTGAATTGACCCTTGAGGGGACAGAGATTCTAAAAGACCAGTTAAAACATGGTCTTTTAGATGCCATATGCGTAATTGATAATCCTCTCTCCCAGCGGGAATGGACCTGTTTACAGATTCAACCGGTCAAGATTGTGGTCATCGCCAATCCCGGCAACAAACTTACCCGCAAAAAATCCCTCACCTTGGCCGAATTGGAAGCAGAAAACCTCATCCTCATGGAAGATACCGCTTCTTATTCCCAGCACTTTCAGCACCTGCTGGCCGGACAAAATTTAAAACTGGAACCGTTTTTGAAGATGCAAAGCACCAGTATGGCCTTGCAATTAGTAGAAGCAGGTAACTATATCACCGTTCTGCCCGAATATGTCGTTAATAAAGCTGCCCAAGACCAGAAGGTGACGATACTGAACCTGCCGGAATTCCATCAGCTCCAATACGTACAGTTTGCCCAGCATAAAAGCAGTATCCGGACCATCCAGAACGAAGCATTCCTGCAAATTTTATATCAGTCCCTGCAAAAACATATCTTGCATAAAGATTAAACTCTCTGAGTGAAATCTTACTTGACAGATTTTAATTTTAATGCTAAGCTTTTTTTAATTTAATACGCCGCCGGCGTTAGTCTTCTGGCCGGCATCTACTTTACCGCCGGGTAATTATGTCTTAGCTTCATTCCGTTAGGCCTTTGCAGGAATGAGACTAAGACTTTTTTATTAACCTGACCGGCAAATAGTACCGTCCCTTAGCAAATTATACTTACAAGGAGAAATACTATCATGTTCAGAGAAATGCGTCGTAAAAAGCAGCTTTTATCCCAGGAAGAAAGCTTGATGGTTTTAAAAGCCGGTACCCATGGCGTACTGGCCGTATCCGGTGATGATGGTTATCCTTATGCGGTTCCCCTCAGCTACGTATATGACCAGGGAAAAATATACTTCCACTGCGCAAAGACCGGACATAAGCTGGATGCTTTAGCCCGCAGCGCCAAAGTCTCCTTCTGTGTCGTCGCTCAGGATAAGATCGTGCCGGAGGAATATACCACTTATTTCAAAAGCGTCATTATTTTTGGTACCGCCCGCCGGCTTGATGCGCCTGAAGAAAAAAGAGCTGCTCTGTTGACCCTGGCAGCCAAATATTCTCCGCAGGATGAAGCCGGCTGTCAGGCTGAAGTAGCTAAACAGCTGCCCTATGTCTGCCTGGTGGAGATAACCATTGACCACCTCTCCGGTAAAGAATCTATTGAACTGACCCGGGCCAGAAACAGTTCCGCCTCAGCTCCCAAGGAGGCAGAACATGGCTTGGATTAACTTATTTATCGCTGGTATCTTTGAAATAGTCTGGGCTATTAGCTTAAAATACGCGCACGGTTTTACCAGGCTGACACCTTCTGTCATCACGATTGCCGGTATGCTGGCCAGTTTTTACTTTTTAGCCCAGGCCACCAAGACGCTCCCCATCGGTACCGCTTATGCCGTCTGGACTGGCATCGGCGCTGCAGGTACTTTAATTCTGGGCATCATCCTGTTCCAGGAACCGGTAACGACCATCAGGCTCCTGTTCATTGGTCTGATTTTAATCGGTATCATTGGCTTAAAAGTTACAGCGGCTTAGGCAGTCTGACCTGCTGAAGTACTGACAGTCAAAAAAGAAACGTCCTAAGCTAATTTTAGGACGTTTCTTTTGCAAGTCTACTGTAAAACTTTTGATTAACGATCAAACTTTTTATCATTCTAATCTTTTTTTAGTAAAGCATCATAGTTACGCTTATTGTAAAGGACGCGCCTTATTTCCATTATGTTCTCAACAACTACATAATAGACATCATAATTATCTACATATATACGATAATAGGCATATGTCCTTTTTTTACGAGTTGGTACAACGGCAAAAACAGTTGGATAATTAGCCCGTTTTTCTATAGCTAATCTAATTTTGCCTATAATCTTTCTGGCTGCTATCGGATTTTTTAGCTCCCCCGCTACATAAGAAACTATTGCGCTCAAATCATCAACTGCAAGTTGCGTATATCTTATTTGACAGGAACTATTTTTCATGTTCTGCTACCAATTTATCCAGATTGCTATATACCTCTTCTGTAGTATAACGAACCGGATTTTTTATAGCATCTTCATCAGCAGCATCTAACTGCAGTTCAAGATTTTCAGTAATGGAAGCATATTTTTCCAGACTCATCACTACCATACTGCCGTACCCATTTTTAGTCAAAAAAACTGTTTTGCCACTCTTTACAACTTTCTCCAGTTCAGGAAATTTATTGCGTAAATCTGATACCGGCCTAATATCAATCATCTTATCACCTCATTTATTAACGCTATTTTATGATATTATTTTATCATTATTTTAGCTTTATTACAATATTATAATGATCAATTTGGGAAGTGACCCCTGACAGTCAAAAAACGCCCTAAGCTAATTTTAGGACGTTTCCTTAATAGGTTATTAATTTTTTTCAACTAACTCTAAGGAATTTAGAATTTCTACAACAAATTTACGGCCAAGCCAGTTAAAAAAGAAAAAACCATCACATAGGCCAGATAGAGGCAAAAGCCCCTCATCCCCAGGACAATTTTCAGTGCGCCCAGGTTGGTAATCTTGGTGGCCGGCCCGGTGACCATAAAAGCAGCGGCGCTGCCCAGGCTCATCCCGTCGTACAGCCACTGCTGGAGCAGTGGGATAGTGCCCCCGCCGCAGGTATACAGCGGCACGCCGATGGTAGCCGCCAAAAACACTCCCAGGACGCTGCGTCCGCCAAATAGTCCCTGGACCATCCCGGCGGCCACGTGGCGCTGGAACAAAGCCGCCAGCACCAGGCCCAGGAAAAAGTACCAGCCGGTAGCTTTAAAATTGCGGCCCAGATTATATAAATACCGCAGCCACAGTTTAGGCTCCGTGTCGTGATTTTCCGGCTCACTAAAGACGGTAAAGGTAAAATAGTTCCGCTGCCGGTAAAACAAATGGACCAGAAGCCCGGCCCCGATTCCGCACAAGAAGCAAGAGGCTACCCGGATTAACAGCGGCCAGGTTCCCAGCGCCGCGCTGTAGATAATCAGTTGAGGATTAAGCAGCACCGAGCTCATCATAAAAGCCGCCAGCCAGTCCTCCCGCACCCCGCTTTTGGCAAAGGAAGCGGCAATGGGAATGGTACCGTACATGCATAAAGGAGAAGCGATACCCAGGGCGCTGGCCAGCACCACCCCGCCCAGTCCCAGGTCTACGCCGCTCAGCCGGGCCAGGCAGCGGTGAATCCCGTCTTTAAAAAAGACCGAGACCGCGGAGCCGATGAGCATGCCCAGTACCCAAAATGGCAAAATCTGCTCTAACTGGATACTGAAATAGTACCACAGGTAAATCCCTTCCCGGTTTAAAACTGCCATCATCACCGTTCACCAACTTACCTTTTCAACCAGCTAAGATTTTGACAATTGCCAGGCTTAAGCTGCTTACCTTGTCACTTTACTTAGTCTGCACTTATTTAGTCTGAACTTATTCAGTCTGTGCTTACTTAGTCTGCACTTATTCAGTCTGTACTTATTTAGTCTTCAGCCGTCGATATTTACCAGCTGGTAGGTCCGGCTGCCTAAGCCGATAGCCTCCGCCTGCTCTAAAATATGAATGCCTTTTTTCTCTTCCATACGGTGGATAAGGTCCTGGCCGTCCGGAACCGCATAAACTAAATCCACGCAGGCCTGGTCCAGGGCCACCGGGTCGGCGGAAGCCAAAATGCCGATTTCCTTCATGGTGGGCTTGGCAGGATTGGATTCACAGTCGCAACTGATGGACAGATTGTTCATCACGTTAAGGTAGAGCATCTTCTGACCATGGTCCTCATAATCAGACACCGCTTTAGCCGCTTCTGCCATGGACTCGGTAAAATCATCCTGCTTGGCGCTCCAAATATTGGATGGGTTGCCGGCCCCGTGGATATAGCCCTTGCCTTCGGCCGAACCGATGCCGATGGAAATATTTTTCAGGGCGCCGCCAAAGCCGGCCATCATATGACCCTTAAAATGGGACAGGACCAGGACGAAATCATAATTAGCCAGATGAGCGCCCACCAGATCCTGCTTAAGATGCTTGCCGCCCGTAACGGGAATGCTTAAGGAGCCATCCGCGTCCATGATATCCACCGGGGCGATAGCGGTAAAACCGTGGTCCTTGGCCACCTGCTGGTGCAGGGCCGTGCTGGCCCGTTGGCCTCCGTAAGCAGTGTTACATTCTACGATAGTGCCGTTAACCTTTTGTACCAGAGATTTAATCAGCTCCGGATTTAAATAATAGGTATCGCCGGCCTCGCCGGTAGAAAGCTTGACCGCCACCTTGCCGGATGCCTCACGGCCCAGGGCCTGATAGATTTTGACCATAGCCTCCGGCGTGATAGCGGAAGTATAATAAACCTTAGCGCGGCCCTCGGCCTTGGCATGAGCCAGCTTGGCCAGCTCCACCTGATAACCGCCGCTGGTCTTAAGACTGCCGGTCAGCGCTCCCGCGTTGGCAGAAGAATCCTTACCCGCAGCACTTTGACTATTAGCAGCGGCCGCCCCGGCGCTCCCGGCCGCAGCCTTCGCCGTCTTCGGCGCATTCTGCCCCCCACAACCATTCAGAGCCAAAAGACATACCCCTACGCTTACTATTTGCAACCACTTTATCCTTTTCATTTTTACACCTGCTTTCATCTTCAAGTTAGTATCCCTTAAGTATAATTATAAGTAAAAAAACTAAAATTACCAATGCCTGTTTCTCATAATCGTCCATACCTTTTAGTCATAGTTTATAGTATAATAAAATTAAAAGTCCACTTCAAAAACTTCCTATTTTTCAAAGTTTTATAAGTTTACTTCAAAACTTCCTATTTTTCGAAGTTTCAGAAGACTACTTCAAAAACTTCTTATTTTTCGAAGCTTGACAAGTCTACTTTAAAAACTTCTACCTCACAGAAAGAAGGTCCTTACCATGTCCTTACGTAAATTATGCTGTCTGCTTCTGACCGCCCTTTGGCTTTACCTGCCCGGCCGCGCCGTTCAAGCCGCCGCAGTTCCCGCCCCGGATGACTCAGCCTATCTGCCCCAGGTTCTGGAGCTGCTGGCCGGAAACTGGTATGACGGCGACGGGCAGCTGGTCCTGTCCTTAAACGATACTTACCTGAATCAGTGTCCGGTTACCGGGCTGCACGGCCTGGCCGGAGGCATGAGCCTGGCGGGCGGCACCTTAAATTTAGTAGAAGCCGCCGGGCCCCGGGACCTTTCTTTAAGCTGGAGGGTCAATCACGACCTGCACGACTACGTAATTTTTGACCACCTTATGCTCCATAAAAAAGATGCCGGCCACTTTGAAACGGTGGACGGAGCTTATCTGGGCATGACCAGGCCGGAGGTCCTAAGCTGCCTGGGTCAGCCGGACGAGACCAAGGCCCAGCGTTTTCAGGAAACCCTAACCTATAAGACCCGGGGGCTGACGCTTAAGCTGGAAGGCGGCTATGTCACCACGCTCACCCTCTATCCCGGCGGCACCGCCCGCTTAGGCCATACCGGCCTTAAGGCCGATAGTCCTCTGGAAGACTTTTATCAGGCCTACGGCTGGACCTATGATCCGGCTAAATATACCAAAGGTATCCACCAGATTGACCAGACCGGGGAAAACTTCTTCTTCATGGACTATCCCCAGAATATTACTCTGTCCATCTATAATACTTAAGAAAAATACTTAATAAAAAAGCCACGCCCGCCGGATACCCTCTCCCACCAAAGTGGAGAGAAGATCCGACGGGCATGGTTTTTCTCAAAGCTGGTTTTTACCACCCAGCTCGCCAAAGCAGCTGTAAAAAACAACAGCAGGCTTCGAGTCTTACTTTTTGCCCACCAGCAGTTTCTTTACCTCATCCTTAGACAGCACCCGGCCAAAGGATTTAACCTTTTCGTCTACGACCAGAGCCGGCGTCTGCATAACCCCGTATTGGGCGATCTTGGCAAAATCAGTTACATGCTCGATAGCAGCTTCCAGGCCAAGTTCCTTAATGGCGGCCACCGTCGCCGCCTCCAATGCATTGCATTTTGCACAACCTGAACCTAAAATTTTAATGACCATCGTAATCCTCCTCCTTAAATAAAAAAGCTTTGTAAAATATTAAAAGTGTAACCTACAGCAATGATACCTACCGTACAGATGGCGATAAAGAGCTTTAACAGCTTTGGCTGTACCACCCGGCTCAGCATGATCATGGACGGCAGGCTCAAAGTTGTAACCGCCATCATAAAGGACAGCACCGTGCCCAGATCCGCCCCTTTAAAAAGCAGCGCTTCCGCAATGGGAATGGTCCCAAAGATATCCCCGTACATGGGCACCCCGATAAGCGTGACTAAGATGACTCCAAAGGGATTGCCCTTGCCAAAGGCCGTCTCAATCCAGGCTGCCGGGATCCAGTTGTGAATGACCGCCCCGATGCCGACCCCCAGCAAAATATATACAAATACTTTTTTAAAAATCTGCACCACCTGTTCCTTGGCATAAACCAGCCGGTCCGAGGTCTGCAGCTCCGGCGCATCTACCTCCACCAGAGGAGCCTGTTTGACGAAATCGGCCACATACTGCTCCATATGCATCTTTTCAATAAAGGTGCCGCCCAGGATGGCTACCAGAAGGCCGAAGACCACATAGGCCACGGCCACCTTAGCCCCAAAGATACTCATCAGGATAACCAGGCTGCCTAAATCTACCATCGGAGAGGAAATCAAAAACGAGAAGGTAACCCCCAGGGGCAGGCCTGCGCTGGTAAAACCCATAAAAATAGGGATAGAGGAACAGGAGCAAAAGGGAGTCACCGTACCTAAAAGCGCCCCCATGGTATTGGCGCCGAGGCCCCGAAACCTCCCCATGATCTTGCGGCTGCGCTCGGGAGGAAAGTAACTCTGAATATAGGAGATTAAAAAAATCAGAACGCACAACAAAACTGTAATCTTAATCACATCATAAATAAAGAACTGTACACTGCCGCCCACCGCGCCGCCAATATCCAGCCCGGCCGCGGTCAGCAGGGCTCCTATCAGTTCATTCAGCCATTTCATCCCCAAAACTTGATTCTGAATAAAATCCCACATTATTGACAACACGCTCCCTCAGAACTGTTCTTACCTGTCTCACAATGCAAAGTTGCAATAAATTCCCGGTAAGCGGTCAGTACCTCACAATTCAGCTCATAATGCATCCATTTACCTGCCTTATGGGTTTTTACCAAATCCGCTTCACTTAAAATCTTCATATGATGGGATAAGGTCGGCTGGGTAATCTGCAAATTTTTCAAGAGCTCGCAGGCGCATTTCTCTCCCCGGGTCAAGTTCTGAACAATATGCAGCCGGTTCACATCGCTTAAGGCCTTACATATGCTGACAATCTTTTGTTCTTCCATCTTAAGCACCCCATACATTGATATTTATCTATGTGATAGTATAATACACATATAGATAATTGTCAATATATAATATAATGGCCGCAGCTCAAGCAGGCGGATTTTATACTTCAGAAGCATTCTCAGTTATGAGGAACAAGTATTGGTCATTTCCTGGCATTTACATTATAATAGAAGAGTAAAGAGAACTTAATCAGCGAAGGAGGTGGTGACAACGCCGGGCTCCCCGCCCAACTGCGGGCAACCCCGTTGTCGTATTTATGAAAAAATTATTTTTAGTAGTTCTAGCCCTTTGCCTGCTGGCGGCTGTGCCAGCCTCGGCCTCCCAGTCACAGGTCAGCATCGCCGGCGACCACGGCCAGCTGGCCGCCATCCTTCAGCGTCCGGACGGAGCAGGCCCGTGCCCCCTGGTCATCCTGATGCACGGCTTTACCTCCAGCAAGAACGACCCTATCATCACCAGTCTGGCCAATGGCTTGGAGAAAAACGGGGTCGCCTCCCTCCGGTTTGATTTTAACGGCCATGGCGCAAGCGAAGGCCGCTTTCAGGACATGACCGTCCCCAACGAAATTGAAGATGCCAAAAAGGTTTATACCTATGCTAAAAAACTCCCCGGCGTAACCTGCGTGGCCCTGGCCGGTCATTCCCAGGGCGGCGTGGTGGCCAGCATGCTGGCAGGCGAGCTGGGCAGTGCGCAGGTCAAAGCCCTGGCCCTGCTGGCCCCGGCCGGCGTTCTGCGGGACGACGCCCTGAGCGGTAACGTGTTCGGCATAAAGTTCAATCCTTATAATCCACCCGAGTACATCGAAATTTTCGGCGGCCATAAGGTGGGCCGGCGCTACATTCAAACGGCCACTACCCTGCCCATTTACGAAACCGCCGCCCGTTATCAGGGCCCGGCCTGCATCATTCACGGCACCGGCGATCAAATCGTACCCTACCGCTACGGCGAGCGCTACGCCCGTATCTATCCCGACAGTGAGCTCCATCTGCTGCCCGGCTTAGACCACATGTTTTCCCTGGATCTAGACCAGGCCACGAATCTGGCGGCCCAATTTCTCACGAAAAAATGCCTGGGTCAATAAATATCTTAACATTTCAATCAGTTCAACTAAAAATCAAGGCTAAGGTATTTCTGCCCAAGTCTTTATGGTAAAACCATCTAAAAAAGGCCGCCTTCTGGGAAGTGCACCTCCAAATGTTATTTTTCTAACATTTGAGGGAGCTTCGCCTCTGGTGACCTTTTTTTGTTTCATTAATTCAAAATTTACCCCTATTTACGATGTACACTTTTCTTCCCCGCCACTAATCTATAGCTTTCATCCAGCAGGTTTTCTATCTCGGCCAGGGCCAGACCGCCGTCCAGCCGCACCGTCAGCCAGTATTTTTTATTCATGTGGTAAGCCGGCAGGTAGTTAACTCCGTCCTGCAGCTTCTCAATCCGCTCCGGTGCCAGCTTAACATTGAGCACGTCCAGCTCGCCCTCATATTTTAAACTCAGGACCTTAAAGGATACCTTCATGATCAGCCCGTACCATTTGCCGTCCGGGGCCACTTTCAGCGTACAGTGTTCAGGATATTCCGGCCAGGGGTAACAGGGTTCCGTCTGATATTTTGCCAACGCATAGACCAGGAGCCGGTCCCGTTGACGCACCCCGGTCAAACAAGAGGCAGCAATAGTTTTTACTAAATCATCTACCTGATGCCGCACCCCGTTCACAAAATTGCCGTCCGCCGCTTCCAGTTCAAAAGGAACATAAATTTCCTCTTCCGTCAAATCAAAGACCTGCAAAGTCCAACTAGCCTCACTCAAGCTCATCCGCACCTGCAGATTGCCCGTCAAATCCTGCCGGTACTGATAAATGCCCTGGCCAGAAGTAAAGCCGAACTGCTGTAATTTTTTAACTAACAACCGCTTACCCGCTAACAGATAACTTAAATCCATATCGGCACCGCCTACTCCTCCAAATGGTCTCTGCCCCAGATACATAGAGCGTGTAATACCGGCATAAGAGATTTTCCGCGTTCTGACAAGGTATATTCTACCTTAGGCGGAACTTGTGGATATTCATGACGTATAATTAACTGATCTTTTTCTAACTCTTTAAGTTGATTGCTAAGCATCTTATGGGTAATGCCCGAAAGTACGTTTTTCAATTGTCCATAGCGCAGAAGCTCAGCCCGCCAGAGCCAAAAAAGAATGTTAAGCTTCCATTTGCCGCCAATAAGAGAGAGCGCATATTCAAAAGGCCTGGCATCAATCGTAATTGCAGAATGAAGGACAAGGCTTCCTGAAGCAGCATTTCTAACAATCTTATCAGCACTGTTTTTATCTCTTTGGCATACCGGACGTTCGGGCTCATTCATGGCAATGCTCTCCTTTAGGATAGTATCTAACTAAAAAGTGCATACTTGCGTTAAAGCTTACATAATGATATTATAAACCAGGTTCAAAATATTAGCAAACGGAGGATTTTAAGATGAAACAGGAAATACAGGTTTTAGACTATGCCAAGGAGATTACCAGTGCCCTAAATAAAGGGGTCCTTTTAACTACCAAAAATGGAAACAAGATAAACATGATGACCATCGGTTGGGGTACGCTGGGCACAATTTGGAACAGACCTATCTTTACCATTTACGTGCGGGAAGGACGCTTTACCAGGGAACAGCTTGATGCCAGCGGAGAATTTACGGTAAATATTCCTTATGGCACCTTTGACCACAAAATCATAGGTTATTGCGGCTCACGTACCGGAAGAGCAATCAATAAAGCCCAAGATTTGCAGCTTACGCTGGTAGACTCTGATTTAGTTCAGGCACCTGGGATTAAGGAATTGCCTCTAACCTTAGAATGCAAAATTCTTTACCGGCAGCCTTTTGACCCAAACGCTATCCCGGAGGACATTAGAAAGACTTGCTATCCGCCTGATGTTGAAAGTACTAATCCTATGGCCAATAAGGATTATCATGTCGCATATTTCGGTCAGGTTGTCAAAGCCTATCTTATTAAATAACTATCACATAAAAAAACTAATAAAATGTGCCACGGATTCCAAAAAATTTTGTAAATACTCTAACCCCGTTTTAAAAAAGCCACTATTATTTTCTAACGATATTCCAGTATGCAACTGATTAAGCTGTTTATCTAAGCAGTTCTCTTATTTGACCTTTTGTCTTTTATTTAACGACAGTAGATATTCTAACTTTACATTATCATTAAATTATTAACTAAAATGTATCTTAGTATCTTTAATAGCGTCTAAACGTTGATTTATTTGAAATATTTGTCCATATTTTAGTCTTAGTATTTTCCTTTAAGGTCAAAAAATAAACGCTCTAAATGAGTTTTAGAGCCTCTGTTTATTCTGCTTACATTGTTTTTTACATTTCTACCCGTAAATAGGGGTAGATAATTTGGGTCAGGATTCCTCTTGTGTGTTATATCAACTATGATATAATATACAAGAGGAGATGATTTTATGGTGACGTTAGATGCATATCTACAGCAAAAAATGCTGGACCCGGGATTTAAGAAAGAATATGATCGTCTTACCCCGCGCTATGAAATTATCCGCCAAATTATCAAAGCAAGGCTGGAACTTCATCTTACCCACCAAGACCTAGCCGCACGAACCGGGCTTAGACAAAGTAATATTAGCCGGTTTGAGCATGGCAACTACAATCCTTCTTTAGATTTTCTAGAAAAAATGGCGGCAGGTTTAGGCAAAACAATACGATTAGAACTAAAATAACAACCAAAAACCAGGCTGACGGATAAGCTATCCTCTAAACAGGGTAACTCACCGGTGGCCTGGTTTTTTATTTATCTGCCGTTTAATCTATCTACTGTTTAAGACCTAACTTACACAACAGAACTCATCCTTCACAAATCCCCTTACTTTACCGCAAAATCTTTACCGTAGTTCCAGCACTGACCAATCACCTCGCCGGTACTGAGATACTGAGCATTCTGAAACTCGAACAGAACCGGACCGGCCTTAGCGTAATCAATCTTTCCCTTGGCGTTCACATATTCTTCCTGCACATAAGTATGGACCGGTTTTAAAATATAATTGGTAAAATTACCCACCGTGAAAGACTCTACTACCCGGCAGGCCATGGAAACCGGTGCCTCGTCGATAATCGGCGCCTGTTCCACCTCACCGAAGTGATATTTAAAGACCCCTGATTTATCCGTCTTCGCGCCCTTGGCAATACCGCAGTAATCGGCTGCCGCCAGCAGCGCTTGATTAACCAGGCTTACCGAAACTGTCTTATTGGTCCTGATCCCCCGGTCCGAAAACTCGTGGGCCTTATCGACGCTGATAAAAAAAGCACCATGTTCTACCACCCCCACATGGGCGATGGTTAAAAAATTCACCCTGCCATCCACTACCGTTCCTACCACCGTTACCGGCGTAGGATATAAACCCATGACCCCGCCTAAATCTTTTTGCATAATATTGCGCTCCTTTTTGTGAGTTTTTAAGTTCATTTAGTTACTTCGCTTTAGCGTTAGTTACTTCTTAGCTCCCTGCAACGCCTTCACCAGTTCCTTAGCCAGAGCCAGGTCCGAAGCAGGATTTTGACCGGTAATAAGTTCCCGGTCGCGGACCACATGGCTGGTATAGATACCCTGCTCCTCCAGGATACCGCCGGCTACCTGCAAAGCATCCGCCACGTGAAAGGGCATCTGGGTCTTCATTTTTAATTCTCCGGGCAGCTCTTCCGGATTAGACAGCACCGTCATCCTATAACCGGCATACAGCCAGTTGGGGCTCGCGGCCTTAGCGGCGCGGATATCTCCCCTGACCATGGCCTGACGAAACTCTGCGGCCTGGGGCAAGGCGGCCAGGGCAGCCACCGGACCGTGACAAATCATCGCCGTGGGTTTACCTTGAGCATGAAAATACTGCAAAGCCGTGTAAAGATTCTTATCCTGCATCAAATCCGTCATCGGCGCATGCCCGCCGGGGACAAAGAGGGCCGCGAACTGCTCCAGCTGTCCTGCCGCCTGCGGCAGGGAGACTGGCTGCAAGTTTTCCACGAAGGTTAACGCCTCCTGCCGCTCCGTTTCCCCGCCCTTAAAAAACAAAGCCTTGTTGGAACCGGCATCCATTACCGGCTTTTCACCTGAGGGCGTGGCCAGAACGATGGTATAGCCCTGTTTAGCCAGATACTGAGCCGGTACCGCCAGTTCGTTCAGATAAAACCCTACCGGCATCTGACTATGATTTTGCAGTTCCATGGTGCTTTGGCTGGAAGCCACCAGTAAAATCTTACCTTTGGACGGTACGGCAGCGGACGCACCCGTATTAATCAACAGCATAACTGCCAGCAGCATACCTGCTACCATCTTTTTCATAAATAATCATCCTCGCTTTCGCAATTCCTTCCTGTTTAAACTTTAGTCCTGTAATTTGGACCTTAGTCCTGTAGTTTGGGTCCTACTACTGTAATTTGGGCCTTAGTTTTATTATTTGGACCTTAGTTCAACAAGGGCTATTGCTTTCTTAATCTTTCCGTGTTATTATTTTAACACAAATTATAAAAAGTGCTAGAATGCACTTTAAAGTAATATACTATCTAAAAATATACTATAAGGTTAAAAACATTATTTAAAACAGGGCACGCTAAAGATGCCAGGGAGGAACTATGCAGGAAAAACTTTTTAATTGCCCGGTCGAAGCCACCATCAGCCAGATTGGCGGTAAGTATAAGGCCATCATCCTTTATCATCTCTTAGACGACGGCGTTTTACGGTTTCACGAGCTGCAGCACCATCTGCCCCAGGCCACGCCCAAGATGCTGTCCCAGCAGCTGCGGGAGTTAGAAGCCAGCGGCCTGTTAATCCGCAAGGTCTACCCCGTGGTCCCGCCTAAGACGGAGTACTCCCTCACGGAGCGGGGAAAAAGCTTAGCTCCGGTCATCACAGCCATTTGCGCCTGGGGGCGTACCTATATGGCCGGGACCTTTACCGAATAAGAAAGACCTCATAACAAAACCAGGTCCGCCGTTCCATTTCCACGCCTCCCGATAAAAGATAACATCCTGGCAAAATAAAGAACAAAATTCCCAGCCAAAATCTTACGATTTTGGCTGGGAATTTTTGCTCATGAATAATTCAGGTTAATCTTAAATCTCAACTTTTGTCCACCGTCTATTTGGTAAAAGGTAACAGTAAAAAGACGGTTAAAATTTAAGCATCATATAAGTGAAAAATATTGTCTGCCGCTCATTAGCCATTACTCCGCCGGTACAATAGTTCCCTTAAACTTCTCTTCAATATATTTCTTCACCGCTTCCGAATGGAAGATAGCAGCAATCTTCTTATACTCCGGCTTATCCTTATCCTTGTCCCTAGCGGCCAGTACCATCACCGCCAGCGGTTCGTCGTTTTTCTCCCAGAACAGGCCCTGCTTCTTCACGTCCAGTCCGGCGCTCATCACATAGTTCATGGTGATGACCGCTGCATCCACGTCCGCCAGACTCCGGGGCAGCTGAGCCGCCTCCAGCTCCTTAAACTGGAAATGTTTGGGATTCTCCGCCACATCTTTGACCGTGGCCTTAAAGCCCACGCCCGGTTTCAATTTCAAAAGCCCTGCCTTCTCCAAAAGTACCAGTCCCCGACCGCCGTTGGTGGGATCGTTAGGAATGGCGATGACCGCCTTATCCGGCAGGTCCTTGATCTCGTGGAATTTGTCGCTGTAGATGCCCATGCGCATCAGGATAGTGTTGCCGATGGGCACCAGCTGAGAATTATTTTGCTTATTAAAGTTCTGCAGGAAAGGCGCGTGCTGGTAACTGTTCAGGTCCAAATCTCCCTCGGCCAAAGCCTTATCCGGGGTTACGTAATCCGAAAACTCCACCACCTGCACGTCCAGCCCCTGTTTCTTGGCCTCTGCCGCCACAGCGTTTACCACGTCGGCATGAGGACCGGCGGTGGCGCCAATCTTAACCGGCTTCGCCCCGGTCTTAGCCACAGCCTTATCACCTTTAGCTGCGCTGCCGCAACCTGCTATAAGCAAAGCGGCCAGAGATAAAACCAGTAAAACATAACTACTTTTTTTCATTGCCATCAGCTCCCTTAAAATAATTCCTAGAGTATCAATCACAATTAGGTTTTGTTAGTGGCAATAATAACATTATTATTCATATATGTCAAGTATGAATTAAATTTTACAAAGCACGCCTGGCTTACCCTGTCCGGCAATCAGCTGATATGTATCCTCGAAGCTGACAAAAGTCGAAACCAACGGCTGTTCCTACGTTATCCGTCTAAAAGAGACCCACAGTTCCTGCAGCGCTTCTTCTTCATTTCTGCCCGTGGGCCAAAACCCGCATCGCCACCCAGCGAAAGTTAAAGGCCGGGGCTGGCGCATTGGCCAGCAGGACGCCCATAAAGATTAAACCGGCACCGGCATAACCCAGGGCCGGCAGGCTTTCGTGCAAAAAGATAAAGGCAAAGCAGGCGGAGAAAACTGGTTCCAGGGAAAATAAGAAACCGGTGCACTCCGGAGTCACATAGGCCTGTACCAGGGCCTGCATCACAAAACCGTAAGCGGAACAGATCAGGGCCAGGCCTAAAACTCCGCCCCACTCCAGGGCGGTTTGCGGCAGCACCGGCACCTCCAGCCAAAAAGCCAGCAACAGGGACCAGAGTGCGGCAAAACCTAACTGGCAAACACCTAAGCTGATGGCATCCACCTGACTGACGAATTTCTTACAAAAGATAATATGAAGCGCATAAAAGAAAGCCGAAGCCAGGCAGCACAGGGCTCCCAGGTTAAGTCCGGCCAGGCTGCCGCCAGTTATCAAAAACAGACCCAGGGTGACCACCCCGACCCCCAGGATAGTCTTCAGCGCCGGGTACTTATGAAAAAACAGGCCTTGCAAAAGCGGCACTATCACCACCGTAGTGCTGGTCAAAAAACCCGCGGCAGAAACCGAGGTCCCCAGCACGCCGTACATCAGTCCTAAAAAGACCACCGCTAACAAGGCTCCCGCGATGGCGCTGTACTTTAGCGTCAAGGCATTTACCTTGGCCAAACGCCGGGCAAAAATTACCGCCGTCAAAAGAAAAGCCAGTCCGCATCTTAGCGCCACCAGCGTCAAGGGCGGCACTCCGGCCAGCCCAAATTTCATGAACATATAGGAAGCGCCCCAGGCCAGGGGCACCGTCACCGCCCACCGGGTAGCATGTTTTTCTATCTGCATTTCCCTCATCCGCCTTTCTGCGTTATCCTAAATTACCTGCAGCTAAATTATTTGTCGTCAGGTCTTTACTAAAAAAGGCTTGACTTTAGTAAATTTTTCTTTTAGTATAACAACAGAATCAACATAAGTAAAATTAAATTATATGAACTTATTATAAGTTTTTATGAAGTATAAGGCAGGAGGAAATGATGCTTTCTAAATACGAACTATTTTGCCGCATCCTGGAGCTGGGCAGCTTTACCAGGGCCGCCGACCAGCTAAACTACTCGCAAAGCGCGGTCAGCCAAACCATTAAAGCCTTAGAAAAAGAACTGGGAACCACCCTGCTGGACCGCAGCAAGGAAGGGCTCAGCCTGACCTCGGACGGAGCCCGGTATTATCCCTATTTTAAAGCTATCTACGCCTCGGAAAAGGCTTTAAGCCAAAAGCACAAAGAAATGCAGGGACTGGAAGACGTGGTCATCCAGATCGGTACCTTTACCAGCGTCAGCCGCAACCTTCTCATCCCGCTCATGCGGGAGTTTAAGGTCCTGCATCCCCAGGTGCAGTATAATTTAAAGCAGGGCGATTATACCAATATCCCGGCCTGGATTGAGGACGAAACCGTCGATTTCGGCTTCATTAATTCTAATAACGCGCCGCAACTGGAATTTAAAGCGCTCTATAAAGACAACCTGCGGGCGGTTTTGCCGTCCCAGCATCCTCTGACCAAAAAGAAAACCGTCTCCCTGTGCGACCTAGCAGCCTATCCTTTCATCCTGCTGGACGAAGGACTGGACAACGTTACCTTAGCCGCTTTTGCCAAGCAAGGTCTCACGCCTAACCTGGCTTACAAGGTTTACGACGATTATACCATCCTAGAAATGGTCCGGCAGGGGTTTGGCGTGTCGGCGCTGTACGAAAAAATGCTGGCCGGGCTGGTGCACCACACCATCACCCGGCCCATCGCCGAAGAGCCTCAGCGGACCATCTCTTTAGCCTGGAAGAACTGGGAGACCATGTCCTACGCCTCCCGCCGGTTTGCCGAATTCATCATCAAAAATACTACCGGGGCTTAAAGGCCTTGACCAGCTCGTACCAGAAGACTGCACCCGCCGCCAGGGCGGCTGCGGTCAGCAGCTGGTTCAGGCTGAGCGGCCCCAGTTTTAAGAGCCCCGCCAGAGGCGAATAAAGAATAACTGCCAGCATGACCAGAATCAGCGTATTGACCAGCCACATAACCGGGTCCCGGGCCAAAAGACCGCAGGAGCGGTAGGCCAAAGCACGGGTAGAGCTGTTAACCAGCACCAAAAACTGATTCGCCAGGATAATAACGGTCAGGCCCAGGGAACGTGCCACAGCGGCCTGAGCCGGATTAGCCGCCAGGGTAAGATAATAGGCGCCAAAGGAAACGGCAAAGATACAAAGTCCCTGCAAGAGGCTTTTGCCTAAAAGGGCTCCGGTCAGAAGATGTTCCCGGGGATCTCGGGGCGCCCGGTCCATGATATCAGCCTCCGCCGGCTGACGCTCCAGGACGATGGAGCAGGTCGGGTCCACGATAATTTCCAGCAGCACCACCTGCAGCGGCAGCAGCAGATATGCCTCCGGTTCTATGCCCAAAAGAGGCGTAAGCAGTGAGGCCAGGGCGATAGGTACATGAATAGCCAGCACATAGCCCACCGCCTTGCGGATATTATCATATATGCGGCGCCCGTCCCGCACCGTTTCTACAATAGTATTAAAGTTATCATCCAGCAGGATTAAATCAGCGGCTTCCCGGGCTACTTCGCTGCCGCGCTTGCCCATGGCAATGCCAATATCGGCGTGTTTAAGCGCCGGCGCATCATTGACCCCGTCGCCGGTCATGGCCACGATTTCCCCGTTGGCCTGAAAGGCCTTGACGATCCGCAGCTTATGCTCCGGTACTACCCGGGAGAAAATATTGACGTCACGTACCGCCTCCTGCAGCTCTTTCTCATCCATAGCGTCCAGCTGGGTACCGGTCAGGACGGACCCCGTCACCGGGATACCGATTTTTTTAGCGATGGCCGCCGCCGTCAAACCGTTGTCCCCCGTGATCATCACTACTCTGATCCCGGCCCGGCTGCAAACCGCAATATCCTTTTCCACCCCAGGCCTTGGCGGGTCCGCCAGGCCGATCAGGCCTAAGAAAGTCAAGCGGCACTCCGGCAGGACGGCGGGCAAAACGCTAACCACTGCGGGCTGAGCCTGGGCCAGGGCGATAACCCGCAGTCCCTGACCAGACATCTGCCGGATCTGCGCTTCGGCCTGCCGGGACTGTTCTAAGGATAAGGCGCACAAAGTCAGAATCTTTTCGGGACTGCCCTTGGCCGCCAGGACCAGTTGATCCTGCTTACGCCACACATGTCCCATCATCTTCAGATTATGGGTAAAGGGATATTCCAGTACCAGTTCCCTTTGAAAAAGTTTTTCCGTGTTAAGGCCCTGCTCGGCACAATACCGCAACATGGCCTTTTCCATGGGATCATAAGCCTCCGTCTCGCAGGCCAGGCCCAGGGTTTCTAAAAAGGCGGCTTCCGTACCCTGCAGCTGCCAAACCTGCTGCACCTTCATCTGGTTTAAGGTAATGGTACCGGTCTTATCTACGCACAAGACCGAAACCGCCCCTAAAGTTTCTACGCTGGGGAGCTTGCGCACCAGGGACTGCTTCTTAGCCAGGCGCCAGGCTCCCATGGATAAAAACACCGTCAAGATGACCGGGAACTCCTCAGGAATCATGGCCATGGCCAGGGTAACCCCGCCCAGCACGCTTTCAATCAGCCGGTCCTTAAACACATGGTCCGGGATATTGAGCCAGGTAAACACGCTCTGCAAAAGACAGAGCAGCCCCGCCATCAGGGCGCAGATACGGACCAGCCGGCCGGTCTGCTGCTGCAGAGGTGTCTGGCTGACGGGAGCCGCGGCCACGCCCAGGCCGATTTTACCATACTCAGTAGCGCCGCCAATCTTATGAACTTGTACCAGCGCCGTCCCCTGAGTTACCAGGGTGCCGGCATAACAATAATCCGGCCGCCAGTAGTCCTTAGGAGGCTCTGATTCAGCGTAGGGTTTTTTCCAAACCCCTTCCGCCTCTCCGGTAAGAGAGGATTCATCCACACATAGATCAGCGCAGCTGATAATCTCCCCATCGGCGGGAATCTTCACCCCTTCGCACAGAAGCATTAAATCCCCCGGCACCAGTTCGGCACTGGGCAGCAGCTGCTCCCGTCCGTCCCGGATGACCTGCACCTGAGGCGCCGATAAATCTTTCAAGGCGCTTAAGGTTTTATCCGTCTTCCATTCCTGCACCACATCGATGCTGATCATGCCCAGGACGAAGACCAGCATGATGCAGCCATCCCGCGGCTCTCCCAGCAAAAAATAAATAATAGCGGCGGCCAGCAGCAGAAGAAACATAGGCTCCCTTAAGATATGACAGATTTTGCCCAGTAAATTTTCTTTTTTAGGCGGGGTTAATTCATTCCGGCCGTACTGCTCCTGCAATTTTCTGGCTGCCTCCGTGGTCAGTCCCTGCCTGGTTACTACTTCGTTAGTGTTAGTCATAAAAGCATCCTCCGTTTCCCGCTAAACTGCGGTGTCCTGATTACTCTTATGGCACTTCATTTGAGGTCGTCCGTTCCTTCGGCAGATAAAAAAAACACACCTGTGGAACTTACAACTGTCCCACAGATGTGCTTAACATCCACCTGTTGCCGCTTGCTGGACGGCCCGGCACCTGCCGTTAAGGCAGCGCCTGCTCAGTTTGTACTGGTGATCCCGCATCCCGGCCCGGCCGGAATGTAATGCAGTGCAAAGAGATTAATTTAGCCTTATTATAAACAAGCGAAAGAAAGTTAGTCAATAGCAACTTATACAGAAATTGGTTATGCGTAAGCCAAAAGCTTCGTACTCTAACGTTTATCTTTCAGGCAAGTCCCGGTTTACCGGCAGGCGGCCTTAGTAAGTAATCATCAGCTCGCCGTACAGGGTCTTATAGGAACGGGTGGTCAGGCCCTTAGCATCCAGATCATAATATTCCAGACCTGCCACCATATTTTTGGCCAGGGTGTAGTTAAGACCCAGGCCCCAGCCTTTGAAGCCGTTATCACTATAAAAACCGTTCATGGTATGGGCGATAACCGTACCGTAGCCCTGATTATAATACTTGGCCCACATCCCCCAGCTGCCGGGTTTCGCGGCCTCCGCACCTAACAGGGTGCCGGTGATGATGAGAGCTTTATCGGTATTACCGGTACTGTAATCAGGACCGTCGGCATTAATATTGGTCTTCATAAAGATTGCCCCCAGGGAAGCCTTGCCAAAATCATACTTAGCCCCCAGGTTCCAGATGGCATCATCGCCGGCGATACCTCCGTTAAAATTGGTCACATTGTCTACCGAATTAGTAAACTTATCATACCCGGCGCTCAGGCTTAGCTTGCCTATATCGCCCTGCACATAAGCACCCCAGAATTTATCATAGTCAAACCAGCTGTCTTCGTCAGTAGGACGGCCGTAGTAAGCGCCTACTTTTACCTTGGAACCATACTCAGCCCTGATGCCGTCCATTCTGGTATCGTACAGATTGCCATCCACCAGGGTAAAGTCCTGACGGCCGGCGGTAATCCTGGTTCCGCCCAGACGCCCCTGCAGATAGGCCCGCTGGAAAGCTGTGCCTTCTCCTGCTTCCTCCTGCACGGAAGTATGTCCGCCCACACCTATATCGTTACTAAAACTATGCTTATTCTCAAGCATGCTTATATAGTTCCAGTTCTCATTGACCGTACCGGTGAACCAGATACGGGACCGCAGGTTGTGGTCATAAGCATGACCTTCTGCATACCCATCGTCAGGAGAAGCGTGAGCATTAACATCAGCGTAGGAGTACCGTACCTGCCCGGTAATCCGCACGTTGTCGCTCTTTTTCTCCAGTTTAGCCACCCGTACCCCCAAGGCGTCCAGTTCGTCCGCAAACTCACTGGCCAGACGATCCACGTTGGCCCCTTTGGCCATGGCCTTAGCCACAATCTGCGCCATCTCATAACGGGTCATCAGCTTATCCCCCTGGAAGGTGCCGTCGGGGTACCCGTCGATTACGCCGGCCGCCGCCAGTTTGGCAATGCTGCCGTAGGCCCAGTGCCCTGCCGGCACGTCCGAGAACGGATTGGCTGCGTAAGCGGAAGCCGTGATGCCCAGGGCCATCGCTAAAGCTAAAGTTAAAGATTTTTTCATGATGTTTGCCTCCCTCAAGTTTTTAAGTCCCGGTTAAATAGCCCGTGACTTTTCCCTAAAAACTTATTCAATTTACCTATTTTTATATTATACCACTAACTAAGTATAAATGTCCTGAGGGGAAGCTCAGTAGGTAAATAATTTTTAAAGCTATAAAAGCGGTCAAGTTCTCTCTGTCAGAGAAAAATCATCTACTTCGGCTCTTTAAATTTACCTCATAAAAAACCACGCAAGTTTTAAAACCTGCGTGGTCTATACGTTCAAGGCGGTGGCTCTGTGAGGTGGGGCCTCTGCAGCTTAACGTTCAGCTTATTTTATTTTCTTAGCAAAAAGCCGTACCATCCAACAATAAGTTGGCCGTCCTAAAACCAAAAGTATCTTCCACTTCCACCTTATTATCCTTCAGGCTATAATCCACACCGGCTTCTAAAATACCGTCCGGATGGCCGATACGGATAAACTGGGTATCCGCATCCTTGCGCAGCACCTGAGCTACCACGCTGCCGGGAACGACCGCCGCCGCGGCGGTGCACATAGCCCCCGTCATGGCGTAAGTAGGATGGGTCTTTTGCATGGACATCATGCGGGACAACAGATCAATCTGATTTTCCTTGATGGACTGGCCATTCGCCGTCAGATAATCATGAGGCTCAGCCACGAAGGTCATCTTGGGAATGCCCGGGGTTTCCCAGGCTGATTTAGTATAATCCTTAATCAGCCCTAACTTTACCGCCGCCAGGCCTCTTACCTTTTCCAGCAAATCCAGCTTGGCCGGATCCGCATCCAGCTCCGCCGGCAGCTCCGTACCTTTAAGTCCCAGGTCGGCCGCCTTCACGAAAACCAGAGGATTGGCCGCATCCACGATGGAAACCTGCACCTTGCCAAAACCAGGCACATCCAGTTCATCTACCGCGTGACCGGTAGGCAGCAGTTCCTTGGAAATGGTGCCGGCCGGATGCATGAACTTTAATTTCACGGGAGACGCGCTGCCTTTAACCCCGGCAATTTTAAAATCGCCTTCGTATTTAACGGCGCCGTTTTCCACCTGAACCTCAGCTTCAATAATCTTACCTGTATTAGTGTTGTAAATCCGTACCGGGGTCATGGGCTCTTTGAGAGGAACCAGACCTCTTTCCAGAGCGAAGGGACCTACGCCGGAAGAAATGTTGCCGCAGTTGCCTTTATAGCTGACCAGAGGCTTATCCACCGAAACCTGGGCAAAGGTATAATCTACATCGGCATCAGGACGGGACGAAACTTTAATGATGGCAACCTTGCTGGTCACCGAAGTAGCTCCGCCCAAGCCGTTAATCTGTTTCATATCGGGACTGCCCATAACTTTTAAAAGGACCTGGTCCCGCTCCGCCTGCTCTTTGGGTAAATCTTTTTCCAAGAAATATAAACCTTTGCTGGTGCCGCCCCGGATAATCATACAGGGCAGACGATACTTTTTATTAATGCTCATATTAACACCCCATGTTTTCAATTTTTTCCAGCCCAGACAATTTTTTAGCGGTCCAGGCTCCCGTCAATTTCAGAGCCGCAACTTATTACTTAGCACCACGGTTGTAGTTGATTAAAGAACCGGCACTAATGATCGCCTTTTCCTCTTTGGTCAAAGCGCCTACCTTTAAGCTGATCTTTTGTACCTGAGATCCCAGCACATACGCTTCACAAACCGGATTCTCTTCCTGAATCCTGGCCTTAATATCGGGAACGAAAATGTACATATCATCGGTAAACTCAGGAGCCGTATCCATCGTAAAGGGAATCATGCCCCAGTTAATTAAATTAGAACGATAACGCTTCGTAGCATACTCTCTGGCAATATTAGCGCCGCCGCCCAGCACCCGCTGACAAGAAGCGGCCTGTTCCCTGGCGCTGCCGTCGCCGGGCTTGGTAGCATAAACCACGCTGCTTAAATCCACGTCCCGGTCCGCCACTTTCTCAAAGCCCTTGATAGTGCGCACCTGCTGCAAAGCCTGCTCTACCTCGCTTACCTTCTGCCCGGCTTTACGCTCCTCTTCCATCTGATGGACCGCCTTGGCCTTGCCAACATAGGCCGGCACCCTCCTGGACAAGGTAAACTCGGCCAGGCCCAAAGGATTGGAACGGAAGGAGGCCGTTTCACCGGAAGGAATCAATTCGTCGGTGGTGGTAACCTCATCGGTGATAAAAGCCGCTACCTTCAAAAGCATATGTTTATTTAAAACCGGCATCTCCGGCCAGTCTTTAATATTGGGTCCATAAACTAATTCGTCCTGGGGCCGGGCCTGGTCAAAGCCGTTGTAAACCCGCTTCTGATAAGGTTCCGGATCAAAATGATATGCGGGGCAGGTATACTCGTAATCCAGCTCATCCGCTCCGGTCAGCACGCCGCCATTGACAGCCGTAGCAGCAATACTCCGGGCATCCATCAAAGCCACGGCGGCCAGCTGGCCCTTGCCGGGTTTGGAACCTTCCCGGTTGGGGAAGTTTCTGGTGGTGTGGCGGATACTTAAGCAGCCGTTTGCCGGCGTATCTCCGGCACCAAAACAGGGTCCGCAGAAAGCGGTGCGTACGGTGGCACCGGCTGCCATCAGGGTGGTCAGGGCCCCTTGTTTCATCAATTCCATCATCACGGCCTGAGAAGAGGGGTACACGGACAAAGCGAATTCATCCTTACCCGTGCTGTGACCCTTTAAAATATGAGCCGCTTCCATCAGGTTGGAGAAGGTGCCGCCGGCACACCCGGCGATAACTCCCTGATCCACCTGGATACGTCCGTTTTTAACCTTACTTAACAAATCTAAATGTACATCGGGATTGTTGATGATTTTTTGCACGCTCAGCTCCACCTCATGCAAAATCTCCTGGGGGTGAGCCTTCAGCTCGGCAATCTCATACCCGTTACTAGGGTGGAAGGGCAAGGCAATCATAGGTCTGATGCTGGAGAGGTCGAGCTCCAGGAATCTATCATAATAAGCAAGGGCTTGTGGCACAAGCGGTTGGTAATCCTTGCCTCTTCCATGCAGTTCTAAATAAGCTTTGGTATCTTCATCGGTCTGCCAGATGGAGCTTAAGCAGGTGGTCTCGGTAGTCATAACGTCAATGCCGTTACGATAATCGGTGGACATAGAAGCCACCCCGGGCCCTACAAACTCCATGATTCTATTCTTCACAAACCCGTTCTTAAAGACCGCCGTCACCAAAGCGATGGCGATATCCTGAGGCCCTACCCCCGGCCTGGGTTTGCCGGTCAGGTAGATGCCTACCACTTCCGGGTAAGCGATATCGTAAGTCTGATTTAAAATCTGTTTCACCAGCTCGCCGCCGCCTTCGCCGATAGCTAAAGTGCCCAGGGCACCGTAGCGGGTATGGCTGTCGCTGCCCAGGATCATCTTGCCGCAGCCGGCCATAGCCTCCCGCATATACTGGTGGATAACCCCGATATGGGGCGGCAGGTAGATACCGCCGTATTTCTTGGCGGCCGACAAACCAAAAACATGATCATCTTCATTAATAGTGCCACCCACGGCACACAAAGTATTGTGGCAATTAGTCAGCACGTAAGGAACCGGGAACTTGTCGAAACCGGAAGCTTTGGCCGTCTGGATAATACCCACATAAGTCAGGTCATGAGAAGTAAGGGCATCGAACTTTATTTGTAGTTTCTCCATATCTTTGGAGGTGTTATGGGCTTTTAAAATTCCGTAGCTGATGGTACCCTGTCCGGCCTTACCGGCCTGCTCGGCCGTAAATCCCAGCCCTGACAGTTTGGCCTTTTCGTCAGCTGCTACTATAGTCGTACCGTTAACCAGATAGGCACCTTTTTCATACATCTTCATCATTTTTCCTCCTTATATCCGGGAAAGAAGTAAGAACCGCTGCGCTTTTTTCGCAGCCTTACCGGTTCCTACTTTCCCGGCTTCATCACTAAGGTCACTTGCAATTTATCATTTGCTTATACTTTATTAATAGAACAGCCCGCCCAGGTTGAAGACGCCCAGAGCCGCCAGCACTACGTTAATACTTACGTTACAAACGGAGAGCAGGAACAAAGTGTAGAACATCCGGTTCATTTCCTCGGTCGTAGTTTCTCCTTTAGCTACCATGTAGGAGGACATGATGATGGCACCACCGGTGGAAAGAGGACTGATGGCTGCGGAAAAGGAAGTTGCGGTGATGGCCGAAATCATTTCCACATAGCTGATACTAGCGAACTTGGTGCAAATTTCTGCGGCGATAGGATACATGGTCGGCATTACCACGGCGGTGGTAGAACTTACCCAGGACAGGATACCGGAGGAAGCGGCGATAATAGGAGTAGCCGTATGCTCATTCATCAAGGAGGCCAGACCGTTAGAAATCAGCTTAATACCGCCTAAAACACCAATCAGGTTTACCAGCACGCCGACACCGCAAATCATGATTAAAGTGCCCCAGGGAATACCCTTGATGGCTTTCTTTTCATCCGCACAGCCTAAGAAGATCAGAACAGTAGCCATCACGAAGGAGAAGAGGCCCGTATCCAGCTTAAAGCCGATGCAGCAGATAACCATAATCACAATGGCGATCATCGTGATCTTCTGCTTGGGATTAAATGCAGGAATATCTTCCCATTTCATGGGGTTATCGGCATGGACCTTGTAGCCCTTATAGATAACGTAAACTACCAAGGTGAAAATAAAGCCGGACAGCAAAGTCGATAAGAACAGGTGCAGACCAAAACCGCTGTAGCCCAGGGGATCAGACAATTCCTTGGCCAGGATACCTGTCATGGACAGGGTGGAGGCACAACCGGCGTTAGCGCCCAGCTTAGCATAAAGGGCGGTCGCCATGGGGTTAACCTTCATTTCTATAGCCAGGTAAACGGCGAAGGTAGTCATCAGAATGCCGGCGGCAATATGGCCGGGTCCGATAGCCGAAACAAAGGCGGACAGGAAGAACATCAGGGGAGGAATAAGAACGGTCTTTTGTCCCACCAGAGCTACCACTTTCTTAGAGAACAAATCCAGGGTTCCGTTCTGAGAAGCCATACCGAAGAGGAAGGTAACACCCACCAGAGTTACGAACATGGAACTGGAAAAACCTTTGGCTACTACACTGACATTTAATAATTTCGAGGCGCTGCCGGACTGTACGTGAAAATCCAGCGCGATGGCAAACAAGGCTAACAAAAAGGTGGCACCAATCGACAGGAACCCGATATTAACCTTCTTAATAAAACCCAGGGCAATAACCACGACCAGTACGACCAAAGAAATCTGAGGAAGATACTCAACTAATCCGTTCATTTTACTACCTCCTGTTTTTTGTCATTTTTTAAAATTTCGAGTTTTCTAAACTTTCGATGATTTCGATGTCATCAATATATCAAGTTTTAAGCTATTCGTCTAATTCTTATTTTTCATTAAAACTATAGTTTTTGGCTATTATTTCTTGTATAAAAAGCCGATTTCGCCTATAATAAATTCAAGAGAAAAACCGTACCGTCAAAGTTTAACTTAACCGCCAGACTAACTTATAAGCCCCTGCCTTGACCGGTTTTTGCGACCGGCTGGGGCCATTTGCCGCAAAGGAGGCTCCTCCATGGATTTTAAAGATTTAACCTACGTTCTGGCCATCGCCAAACATCAAAACATCACCAAAGCGGCCAACGCCCTTTATCTCAGCCAGCCCACCCTGACCAAGTTCCTCCAGAAACTGGAAAAAGAGTTAAATCAGAAGCTCTTCCGCAAGGTGGGAAATAAATTTCTCTTAACCTACGCGGGAGAACGCTACGTGCTCAAGGCCAACGAAATCCTCAAGCTCAAAAAAGCCTTGGACCAGGAAATGGCCGATATTATCAAATCTAACGTAGGCGAGCTGGACATCGCCTTCCCGGCCGTCCGGGGCACCTACATGCTGCCCTGCACCCTGCCCATCTTTAAAAAGCTTTATCCCCGGGTGCGCCTGAACGTCACGGAGGCACCTTCCTCCACCCTGGAAAACATGCTGATTGACGGTTCCATCGACCTGGCCTTCTTCAATGCGCCAACCCATAGCCCGGATATTGCGTACGATATCATCACCACGGAAGAGATGATCCTGCTCTTGTCCAACAAGCACCCCTGGGCTCACAGAGGCGTCAAGAAAAAAGGCTGCGGCTACCCCTGGGTCAACCTGGAGGAATTAAAAGACGAGCTGTTCATTATCCAGAAGCCTGAGCAGCGCACCCGCCAAATCGTAGATAAATATCTGAAAGCCAACGACATCCACCTTACCAACACCCTGGTCACCAGCAACATCCGGGCGGCGGCGGAACTGGCGGCCAAGAACTACGGCATCGCTTTTATCTGCGAGACCCACTTAAAGCATATGAACCTGGGTGACGATATCGTCTGTCTGTCTTTCGGCAATCCCAACCTGACCATCGACTTCGTAGCCGCTTATCGCAAAGGGGCCTATCTGTCCTACCACGCCCAAGAATATATTAAGATTGTCAAGCAGTTCACCTGAGCGGGTTTAAGAACCTCAAAAGCCGGCTGAACTCATAATTTAACCATAACTAAACTACATCAGCTTGTTTAAGCATAAAGGAAATGCCTGTAAACTTATAACTATAGTTTACAGGCATTTTTTAAATGAATATATGCTATAAATTTTTATAACACTTTAAATTTTTTTAAATTTAAAGTCTAAACTAACTCCCTGAGTTTTGACAGCGGTACCGGCGGACTGTACAGATACCCTTGATAGTTAAAGCAGCCCAACTGAGCCAGAGCCTCCTTCTGAGCGCTGGTTTCCACATACTCGGCTACCACCGTGACCTTCATGGCCTGAGACAAAAAGACTACCGAAGAAATTATATCCCGCACCTTCCCATCGGTCAGGACTTTTTTCGTAATAGAGCCATCCAGCTTCACTTCATCAAAGCAGCCCTCCTGTAAATACTTAAGGGAGGTATGGCCCATAGAAAAATCATCCACGGCCAACCGGAACTTATTTGCCTTAAGCTTAGCCAGCCGCCTGGACATAGCCTCGTTGAAAGCCACCGCTTCCTGCTCCGTCACCTCGATGCAAATCTGTGCCCGCCCGGACAACGCCCCCGGAAAGGTCTGTACCAAAAAATCAACGAAGCTGTCATCCTGCAGGGAAACCGCCGTGGCATTGATACTGAACACCAGGTCCGAGACCTCCTGTATCTCCCGCCCTACCTGCAGGTAGATGTAGCGCTCCAGCGAGGATAAAAGCCCCGCCTCCCCCGCCAGCTTGATGATTAACGGCGGATAAATCAGGCCCAGCCCGGGATGCTTCCAGCGCAAAAGCGCTTCGGCGCCAAAAAGCTTACCGGCATAATTATATTGGGGCTGATAAAGAAAATAGAGCTCCTGTTTAGCCAGGGCCTTCTGCAAATCCCCTGCCAGCTGCTTGGCCACCTCGCCTGGCACCCCGTCCAGTTCGGTCAGGCACACCTCCCGTGAAGCCGCCTCATAAGACTGGTAAATTTCTACCAGGTCCTGCAAACTTTCCCTGGCCTGCCGGTCCTTTTCCCGGTCATATTGCTTGACAAACGGTGCATAAAGAGCCGTTCCCACCGCCAGGATTACCAGTTGCAGGATAACCCCCGCCAGAGAACCACCCGTCGCCTCATAACCGCCGATGATGATGGGGGTCGTCCACTCCACTAGCCCCGTGGTCAGCGGTACCAGGCCCATTTTGGCCGCCGCTACCGCCAAGAGATAAGCCGCCAGCGGCGTACCGAGGAAAGGTACGAAAAAAACGGGATTATAGATGATAGGCAGACCGAACACCATAATCTCGTTAATATTAAAGAGCATGGGAAAAGCAGCCAGCTTGGCCAGGGAGCGGTTGCTCCGGCGCCGGCTGAACAGCAATAGCGCCAGCAACAGGCACAACAGGGTGCCGCAGCCGCCCATCAGCACGAACACATCAAAAAAGGTCTTCGTGTAGAGGTGGGTAGCCGGCATCCCGGCCTCCACCGCCGCTGCATTAGCCCCGGCCGCCGGGATAAAGATACCAGTATTGGCGCTCTCCAGAACATCGCTGCCGTGGATGCCGAAGAACCACAGGAAGGTGGAAAGCAGCACATACAAAAGACCGCCCCAAAAATCTTCGCCGGCATAAACGAACAATTTACGGAAGAATTCGTTGGTCAACTGCCACAGATTAGCCGTCTGAAAAACCAGACAGACCAGGTTATTGAACAAGGCAAACAAGCCGAGGACGATTAAGACGGGCAGGATAGAAAAGACCACCTTGCTGAAAAACGGGTCTGAACCATCAGAAAAAATATGGCCGCTGCCCATCCGCTCCGCCAGTTGCAAATAAGCCCTTGAAAGCAGGGTCGAGCACAGGATGGCCACGAACATACCGGAGGCGTTCAAACAGTCCATTTCAAAACTGTCCGTCAAAAATCCGGTCGCCATCAAAAAAGAACATACGGAAACCAGAACAGCGCCGTAGCCCAAACTGTTCCTTCTCCCCAGGTTCTTTTCCATAAAAAAGCTTACGCAGATAGCCATATAAATGGAAAGAAACCCGAAGGTCACATTATAAATAGTAGTAAAAACGCCGTTCAGCACGCCGCCCGGACCTGTTTTAAGGAAGGCCTGATAGGCCGCCACCGGCAGGCTTTTAAGAATGAGCGCGAAGGAACCGATCATCAAGACCGGGATGATGGATACCAGGCCGCCCCTGACAGCCTGTATCCCCGGCAGCTGCTCCGCTTTCTTAATCGCCCGGCCCAAGATGATACTAATACTATTTGACATCTAACCGCCCCCATGAGGTTATGGTCATCGTAAGGAATGCAAATTTAACCGCACGCTTGCCGCCCTCAGGTTTAATACGTCCTTAATTTTTGTATTTTTGCAAATAATTTTTAAAATAACCAGGATAAATTATATTTTAATTATAATACGGGATTTCTTAGATGTCTAATCACTTTCTGGCATAAGTAGTATTTCCTGTTTTTCCAAAATTAGCATCTTCAGATACCTGGCTTGCAAGATGTTTCTAAAAGTAGTAATATAACAGTGTCAACTTAAAACAGATGGAAGAGGAGCGTCTTGCATCTGCCTAACGATAAAATTGCGAGGGAACCCGTGTTTCGGGGTGAGAGGAGACTAGGAAGTCTCGACCGCTAGAAGCTGGGCTGAGCCTGGAAGGCTAAGCGATTTTATGGTTCTTGGCGGTAGCATAAGAGCAGCTCGTCTTAGCTTTCCTGGCAGCCGGAAAAGGGGTCAGAAAAATGCAAAGAAATGCAACGGTTTTACGTATGGTCATGTTAGGTTTTTTAATAGCGCTGGGTGTGGTAATCTCACCTATCCTCCGTATCGAGGGCATGTGTCCCATGGCTCATTTCATTAACATTACTTGTGCCGTGTTAATGGGGCCGGGGGATGCTTTTTTATGCGCCCTGCTCATCGGCATCATCCGCATGGTGTTCTTGGGCATCCCGCCCTTAGCTCTCACCGGGGCAATCTTCGGAGCGGCCTTGTCCGGTATCCTGTACCGGGCCTCTAAAGGCAAACTGCTGGCGGCCGTCATCGGCGAAGTTATAGGCACCGGCATCATCGGCGCCATCGTCTCCTATCCGATTATGACCCTCTTCTGGGGACGGACCGGCCTGACCTGGATGTTCTATGTGCCTTCCTTTATCTGCGGCACTTTGATTGGCGGCAGCATCGCTTTTGTTTTCTTAACCGCCATCCGCAAGACCGGGGCTTTGGCTAACATGCAAAGAAAGCTGGACAGCAAGATTGTCGCTGAACCGGCGGTGGTTTTCTTTGCCGGCAAACCCGTACATCAATAATAAATAAACGAAGCTCCCGCTGTATAAACCTCACCAGAGGTTAACGGCGGGAGCTTCTCGTCATAACTTGTTAAATGCTTCTTAAGTACTTATTGAATACTTCTTAGTTGTTTTTTTACTGCTTCTTAAATAGAAGCGAAAGGTGGAGCAAAGATGAACATTACCATGTACCAGGTCGATACCTTTACCAACGAACTTTTTACCGGCAACCCGGTAGCCGTCTGCCTGACGGAAGGGCCTTTAAGCGTAGATTTGATGCTGAAGCTGGCCCGGGAGAATAATTTGTCGGAAACCGCCTTTTGTTATAAAGATAAGGACTGCTACCAGATCCGCTGGTTCTCCCCGGAAGTGGAGATAGACTTATGCGGCCATGCCACCTTAGGCGCCGCCTATGCCTTGCTGCAGGATGCAGAAAAAGAGGCCCGGCAGCTGGTCTTTCAAACGCACGCTTGCGGCAAAATCGTCGTGACCAGGGACGGTCCTTACCTGACCCTGCTCTTCCCTCTGCGGGAAGGAAGGCCTATCCCCTGCCGGCCGGACATCTCCCAGGCTCTGGGCGGCAAACCTCTGGCTTTTTATGAGTCCCGGGATATTATGGTGGTGTATGAGACGGCGGAAGAAGTAGCTGCGCTAACCCCTGACCCCGACAAAATAAACAACCTGGGCGTCTTCGGGATTATCGCCACGGCGCCGGGAGACGGTCAGCCCCAGCCGGAGGGTCATTCAAAGGACCAACAGAATTCCCAGTTGCAGCCAGCTAGTACCAAAGCGCCCTTGCAGGCTCAACCCCAGATTCAAACCCGCGCTGCTACCCCCGGCGCCGGGGTAGATTTTGTCAGCCGCTACTTCTGTCCCGGCAGCGGAGTGTTTGAGGACCAGGCCACCGGGTCCACCCACTGCACCCTGATTCCTTACTGGATGAAGCGGCTCCATAAGACCACCTTTATCGACCGGCAGCTGTCTAAGCGGGTGGGAACCTTTCGCTGCGAGGTTAAAAAGGAACAGCTTTACCTTAAAGGAGAAGCGGTCCTATTATATAAAACCAGTTTTGCGCTTTAAAGATTATCCTTATTTACAATCTGGCCAGCTCGGTAATCGTCAAAATAATTTGTAACTACGTTGTTTTTACAACCGACAATTAGACTAAATTAACGTATACTACAGGTGAAGCAAGAAAAGAAATCCCCTGCCAGGGTTGATACCTGGTAAGGCACCAGAAAATTAAGAGTTTAGACGAGGAGGTCTTAATCATGAAATTTAAAGTTAATGAGAATTGTATCGGTTGTGGTCTGTGTGCAGGCAGCTGCCCCGAAGTCTTCCATATGACGGATGCCGGTGTAGCCGAGGCTATCCTGACCGACGTGTCCACCGAGCTGGAAGGTTCAGCTTCCGAAGCCCTGTCTAACTGCCCGGCAGGTGCCATTGAAAAAGAGGAAAAGTAAGACATCAGAAATAACTAAAGAGATGTACCGCAACTCAATTAGCAGCTAAAACAGCAAAAGCACCCGGGCCGGGAGAGGCTCTCCCTAGCGTAGACCCTGGAAGTAAGCAAAACTTTCAGCCTGCACTAGAGGGACAGTTCCCCCGGCGGGTGCTTTTTTATGCTTAAAATTAAGACCCCCAGCAACCTGGTAAGGCCCCCAAGTTAGACCTAGAATCTAACTTGGGGGTCACCTCACCTGGCGGAGGTCTTAACTATTTCCTGGTGCAAGTTAATATTTAGCCTAAGACTAGTGTTTAAAGCTATTATAAAATTTAGCGGCCCCGCCCAAATCTTCCTCAATGCGCAGCAGCTGGTTATATTTAGCTATCCGTTCAGTCCGGCAGGGAGCGCCGGTCTTAATCTGCCCGCTATTTAAGGCTACGGCCAAATCGGCAATCGTCGTATCCTCCGTTTCTCCCGAACGGTGGGAGATCACGGTGGTGTATCCGGCCTTATGGGCCATCTTTATGGCTTCCAGCGTCTCGGACAGGGAACCAATCTGGTTCAGCTTGATTAAGATGGAGTTAGCACACCCCAGGCTGATACCTTTTTTCAATCGCTCCGTATTAGTGACAAATAAATCGTCCCCCACCAGCTGCACTTTCTTACCGAGCCTGCGGGTCAACTGCTGCCAGCCGATCCAGTCCTCCTCCGCCAGTCCATCTTCAATGGAACAAATGGGATACCTGGACACCAGCTGCGACCAATGTTCAATTAATTGTGCGGCCGTGTAATCCCGCCGGGCTTTCGGCAGATGATAAAGGTCCCCGGCAGTTTGCTTCCACTCCGAGGAAGCGGCATCCAGGGCCAGCACGATATCTTGTCCCGGCTTATATCCCGCCAGCTCCACCGCTTTCAAGATGGTTTCGATAGCTTCCTCATCACTGTGCAGATTGGGGGCGAACCCACCCTCATCACCGACGGAGGTAGCTAACCCCTCACTTTTTAAAAAACCTTGCAGGGAATGATAGACCTCGGTACAAATACGCAGGCCTTCGCTAAAGCTCCGGGCTCCGGCCGGGATAATCATGTATTCCTGGGAATCTACGGTATTGGCTGCGTGCACGCCGCCGTTTAAGATATTCATCATGGGCAAAGGCAGGCAGTTGGCGTTTACGCCGCCGATAAAACGGTAAAGGGGCAGCTCCAAAGCCTGTGCCGCTGCCCTGGCTGCCGCTATGGATACGGCCAGGATCGCGTTGGCGCCTAAATTACTTTTGTCCTTAGTGCCGTCAGCTTTAAGCATCGCCGCGTCCACGGCATAGGTATCGGACGCGTTCAGCCCCCGGACAGCCTGGTTGATTTCTTTATTAATATGGCTGACAGCCTTGGTGACGCCCTTGCCGCCGAACCTGGTCTTATCTCCATCGCGGAGCTCCAGGGCTTCAAACTTGCCGGTGGAAGCGCCGCTGGGGGAAGCACCGCGGCCGCTGGTCCCGTCGGTGAGAATAACCTCGGCTTCTACGGTGGGATTACCTCTGGAATCAAAAATCTGCCTTCCATTAACTTTGCTTATTTCTAATTTTTTCATGAATGCAGGCCTCCTTCTGGTCTCGTTACCAGTAGTATAAAACAGATTTTAAATTAAATCAGTTGGAAAAACAACGAAATGCTTGGGTACCAACTTTGGCCTCAACCTGATTTAAGGCACGAGAATAATTATTTTTAACTTTTAGGTTGTTTTTACAACTGACTTTTACCATCAAAAGCGTTATACTGAAAATTAATAAGAAGGGAAGGATGTACCGTGGCTAAAATTTATACGCTGAGCGCCTACGAAACTTCGGCCCAGGAATTTTTTAGCAGCCTGCGGCAGCATCAGACAGACTTGGTGCTGGATGTCCGGCTGAAAAATACGAATCAGCTCTGCGGTTTCACCAAACGCAAAGACCTGGAATTCCTGGTTCCGGAGCTGACCGGCGCTGCTTATGTACACGACCTCAGATTTGCCCCTGAGGACGTGCTCCTGGAACGTTACCTGCATCACCGGTATTCCTGGGAGGATTATAGAGAACTTTACCAGAAGCAGATGCGGGAAAATGACCGGCCGGCTTTATTTAAAACCCTTTACGGTTCCTATCATTCTATCTGCCTTCTGGGAACCGCTACTAAAAAACGCCGGAGCCACAGTGAGGCCCTGGCGGAGCTTTTAACCACCAAACAGGTAAAACCTGATACCTAAAAAGAGCCGAAGCTTGGCCTTGGCAGTTGCCCTAAGAATCTTACCAGGGAACAGGTCATAAAAAGGCCCAAGCCTGGCCTTGGAAATTACCGGTAGCCGGCGCCTACCGGTTCAAAAATAGCCGTAACGCTGACGGCAGGATGGAGCTGACTTATGGGATTTAAGCTGGACCGATTGCAGATGGAGAAGCTAGTACAAGTTTGGCGGCAGCATAACCGGATTTATGCACCCAAGATATTTCCCGGAGGAGGACGTTTTTCGGACACGGATTGTATCCGCTATGGCGAGATACAGAAGCTGGAGGACATAGAGTTCGACCGCAAATCACAATATTCTTTTAAAGAAGCTTTGCTGCCGGTTTCGGAAACTTTGTTCTATTTTACGGAGGATACGGTGAAAGAAGCTAATCCCCCGGCCAAAGAGACCATCATCTTTTTGCGCAGCTGTGATTTACAGGCTTTAAAGCGGTTGGACCAGATGTATCTGCACAACGGCAACGAAGATTATTATTACCAGCGCCGGCGTAAGGGTCTAAAGGTAGTCCTGCTGGGATGCAGCCAGTCCTTTGAGAACTGTTTCTGCGTCAGCATGGGGACCAACCGGTCCGATAAGTATGATTTGAGCGTAGACCTCAGGGACGGCTGTTATTTTCTGGATTGCCAGCTGCCGGAGTGGTCCGGACTCCTGCAGGAAATCGGCGGGGCCAGGCAAGAAGTAACGCCGGCTTACGTTACGGCTAACAAGGTCCAGGTCCATGTGCCGGATAATCTAACGGCCCAGGTGGCCCAGAGCAGCCTGTGGGATGAATATGACAGCCGCTGCATTAACTGCGGCCGCTGCAACTTTGTCTGCCCGACCTGCAGCTGCTTTACCATGCAGGATTTATACTACAGTGAGAACGGCAAAGCCGGGGAACGGCGCCGCATCTGGGCCTCCTGTATGGTGGACGGCTTTACCGATGTGGCCGGCGGCGGTTCCTACCGCAAGAAGAACGGCCAGCGCATGCGCTTTAAAGTTTTACATAAGGTACTGGATTTCAAGGAGCGGCACGGCTTTAACATGTGCGTCGGCTGCGGGCGCTGTGATGATATCTGCCCGGAGTATATTTCTTTTTCTCACTGCCTGAACAAGTTAGAAGCAGGCATGAAGGAGGTGACCGGCCATGCTGAAAAATGAATACCTGCCTTTTGCCAGCGAGATAAAAGAGGTCATTAAGCATACGGCTACCGAATACACCTTCCGTATGGCCTATAGCGGCACGGTTAAGCCGGGCCAGTTTTTTGAGGTCTCTCTTCCCAAGTACGGTGAAGCGCCGATTTCTATCAGCGGCAGCGGTCCGGATTACGTGGACCTGACCATCCGCCGGGTGGGGCGGGTCACCCGGGAAGTATTTGAAAATTATGTGGGTGATAAACTTTTTCTGCGGGGTCCTTACGGCAACGGCTTTGATTTGGAACAATATAAAGGTAAAGATATCGTGGTCATCGCCGGCGGCACCGGGGTCTCCCCGGTCCGGGGCGTCATTGATTATTTTGCCCGGCATCCTCAGGAGCGTAAGAGCCTGACCGCCATCGTCGGTTTTAAAACGCCGGATGATATTTTGTTCCGGGAGGATATCAAGGCCTGGCAGCAGACTGCCAAGGTCATCTTGACCGTGGACTGCGCCCCCGATGATACGGCTTGTCAAATCGGGCTGGTGACGAAATATATACCGGAGTTAAAGTTCGCCGAGGTGGAAAAGGCAGTTGCTGTCGTGGTAGGACCTCCGGCGATGATGCGTTTTTCGGTTCAGGGTCTTTTGAAGCTGGGTCTGCCGGAAGACCATATCTGGATTTCCCAGGAGCGGAAGATGTGCTGCGGCCTGGGCAAATGCGGTCATTGCAAGATTGGCAAGACTTACGTTTGCCTGGACGGCCCGGTGTTTAATTATCGAGATGGCAAATCTCTGCTGGATTGAGCAGCTGCCAGGAGCAGCAGCACCAAGATTTTAGACCGAGATTAAGCTTCAGGGATTGACAGGAGGAACTATGGATATCAATACTAAGCAGTTAAAGAAAAACGCGTTCCGGGTTACCAAAAAACGCGGGTTTACCGCTTCCCGCATCAGGATTCCCGGTGGGCACCTGGAGGCTAAGTATTTAAGCCAGGTCCAGAAAATCGCCGAAACCTACGGAGATGGCACCATTCATATTACGGCCCGCCAGGGTTTGGAAATCCCCGGCATCCCTTTCGCCAAGATACCGGAAGTAAAACAGGCCCTCCAGCCTCTGATTGAGGGGCTGCATATCAATCAAAAGGAGCCTGGCACCGGCTATCCGTCCTCCGGCACCCGCAACGTGAGTGCCTGCGTAGGAAACAGGGTCTGCCCTTACGCTTGTTACGACACCACGGCCCTGGCCCAGCGGATTGAGCAGGCCATCTTCCCTAACGATTTACATTTTAAGGTAGCCCTGACCGGCTGCCCTAACGACTGCGCCAAGGTCCGGATGCACGATTTCGGCATCATGGGCATGACCCTGCCCCAGCTGGAGGCAGACCGGTGCGTAAGTTGCGGAGCCTGTATCAAGGCTTGTAAACGTAAGTCCGTGGGTGCCTTAAAACCGGTAAACTTCCGCCCTCAGCGCAACGAGGAAAAGTGCATCGGCTGCGGCGAATGCGTCCTGAGTTGTCCCAACGCCGCCTGGACCCGCAGTCAGGAGAAATATTACCGTTTGACCATTCTGGGACGTACCGGCAAAAAGAATCCCCGTTTATAGGGTGCGTCTTAGGGATTTTATTCCCTTGAAAAATTCGGCATAGTCGTAACAATCGGCTATGCCGTTTTTTCTTGCTTGCTCGGAAGTTCCACTGCTCCGATACAGTTGTAAATAATTTGAATACGCTGTGTCCTGTGACTATCAATCTTTTCAGCTTTGAATACGATTATCTTTTCAACAAATTCTCGAATAATCTCGGCATCCAATTCCTTGATGTCTGTGTACTTTCTGACCAATGACAGGAAGTGTTCAGCATTGAGGGATTTTTCTTTTGCATGGTCAATGAAGTCCTGCAAGTCAGTCACACGGGCATTGAGTTCTTTTTGCTCGGCTTCGTATGTAGCAGACATTTTCATAAAACGCTCATCACTGATTTTGCCTTCCACATTGTCCTCATAGAGCCTTTGGATAATGGTATCTAATTTGCTGATACGAGCCTTTGCCTGTTCATATTCTTTGTGGCAGTCCTTTAATTCCTTGTTCAGTTCCTTTTCAGAATTGCTTGTGATAAGCTGCAAAAACTCATCCTCATGCTCTCTTGCAAATGAGGTCACACGCTGTAAATCCTGTAATAATAATTGCTCCACCACAACATTTCTGATTTGGTGGGAAACGCAGTTGTTTTTACCACGCTTGCGATATGTGGAGCATACCATATGTTCCTTATCATGTTCCCAACCTCTCGCACGGACTTGATACATCTTGCAGCCACAATCAGCACAATATATCATGCCGGACAGTATAGGCATTTCACCCATAAAGGTTAACCTGCGTCTGCCATCTCGAATTCGCTGAACAATATCAAAGGTTTCTTTATCAATAATAGCATCGTGAGTATTCTCGAAAATCTGCCATTCAGATGGGTCGTTCTTTAATTGCTTTTTCTGCTTATAAGACTTTCTTTTGGTCTTGAAATTAACAGTATGTCCAAGGTACTCTTGTCTTGTCAGCATTCTTGCAATAGTAGATGTTTTCCAGATATATGGGTCATCATATTCCTGTTGTGCCGGAACATTAATCCCAATTCTTTTTCCATGAGCAACAGGGTTTTCAATTTTCCTTTTTGTCAGCTCCTTAGCAATCTGTGTCGGCCCAAGTCCCTGCATACAAAGACGGAATATCTCTTTTACCACCTCAGCAGCATCTTCATCAATAATCCAATGAAGTTTATCCTGTGGGTCTTTTACATATCCATATGGTGGATTGGTGCAGAGTGGTTTGCCTGATTCTCCTTTCGCTTTGAATACGGCTCTGATTTTTTTGCTGGTATCCTTGGCATACCATTCGTTGATGATATTTAAGAATGGGGTAAAATCACTGTCCTGCTGATTGGCACTGTCTACACCATTGTTGATTGCTATGAAACGTACATCTGCCTCCTGGAATGCTACCTCGGTGTAATAGCCAACTTTCAGATAATCTCTGCCCAGTCTAGACATATCTTTTACAATAATGGTGGTAACATTGCCCTCATCCATCTCAGCTATCATTCTTTGGAAATCCGGTCTATCAAAATTAGTACCACTGAAACCATCATCAACAAAGAAGTGAAGGTTTCTAAATCCGTTATCTTCAGCGTATTTTTGTAAAATTGCTTTTTGATTCTTGATACTGTTGCTGTCACCTTGAAGTTCATCATCACGGGATAATCTACAATAAAGTGCTGTGATTTTCTCCCCAAGGGCTGCATCTATATTAGGCTGTCTATTCATAATTTTTTGCTCCTTTCCGACAGCCTTCAAGCGGTAATTCATGCTGACCTTTGGCATTGATACCTCCGGTCAGTATGACATATTACCGTACTATTTCGCTGAAGTGTAGTCTTTTTGCGATAATAATTGTGTTGATTCTGATAACTTTATAAGGTCTTTGGAATTATTCATAATGAGCCTTTTGACCTTGGTATAGGCAGTCTCTTTGGCGTTATCGCTGACCATTGATTCCACAATATACACCGTTCCACCGATGGAGGTTTCGGTGATACGGTTTTTGCTGTTTTCTGTACTCATGTTGTATGCACCTCTTTCTATCGGCAGTCTGATTAATGTGTGTTATTCAATAATCTGAATTACCTTGACTGCATCCGGACGAACCAAGCGTCCATCTACAAATTCAAAGGCAAGGTATCCAATCTGGTCATGAATTGCAAATTTCTCTTTCAGCGTTCTGACTGAAATCAGCTTTCTGTCAACTACCCAATAATATGAGAAGTCTCCAAATACCACAGGCTTTGCACCGATACCAATAGATGGCATCTCATTAGAGATAATCACTGGCTTGCCCATAAGGGTATCTGCACTTCCACGCCACAGGAAATTGCCTGCATCATCTTTCAGATTGCGAAGATAAAGTGCTGTTTCGTCATTCATCATAAAACTACCATTGATACGGTATTCTGGTTTTACGGAGAAGAATAATTTGTAGATATCTTCAAAGGTAAGTGAAGCAGTAGTTGTACAAATCTCTGCACCACCCGTTTGGGCAAGAATACCAACAGGTTCAGCAGTGCCAATACCATTGATAAATCCGTGTTCCTCGCCTTTGGCAAAGTTCTTTACAAGTCGGTCTGTAAGGTAATTCTCAATATTGAAGCTGACATCGTGGATAAAGTCCTCGTCCAGTTTTACAAATGCTGCCAATTTACAGCTTTCCAATTTATGCTCTGTGAAATCTTCCATGCCATCGTAGATAGGAATACTGCCACCTTCCGGTACCCACATCGCCATATCTTCACAGTCTTTGGCAAAGATACGGTAGCCATTATTCAAGGCATTCATGTTTGTTCCGATACGTCTAAACAGACTTTTCTTCCTTAATGTATCAGAATATTTATTCTGAGCAACTATAGGCAGTGGATACGCTCCTGTGGCACGATCAATGCACATAGAAAGAGCTTCTTCGCAGCCTTCATAACCACGAGTAAGGTTCCAAAAGTTAATATCATATTCCGGGTCTCCTGTATGGAGAGTTGTAATTTTGTTTTCATTCATGATGAAAATCCTCCTTAAAATGTTTGATTTCTTTGATTAAATGTAGTTTTTTCAAACGCTTTCAAACGGATAGCAAGGCTGTAAAGCCTGTAAATACGCCGTTTTCGGCTCTTAGCCTGTGGGGTTAATCACCCCTTTGAATTTGCGACTTTGCGCGTGAGAGCCTTGCCCCGTTTTCCGCTATATCAATGGTAGAGATAATGACCGCCCCTACCTAGGTTTGTTACTGAACATTGCTTGGTTTCAGATAAAGACCACGCAGTTTGCAAAAATCTGCAAGATCTTCACAATCCCCGATATCCATATCTACATGACCACCACTTAGGTGTAGGTGATATGCTTTTGAAATTGTAATAGGAATGTTGTCCTTGGTATAAAGCACAATCTTGTTGTGAAGCTTGAAATACTTCTCGAATTCTTCTTTGTTCATCATGGCAAAAGCCTCCTTTCATTGATGTGGCTTTCCGCATTTGGAAAGCGAGTTATGCTCATTTTTGAGCAAAAGTTATGGAATCATAGGCATCACCCCCTTTCAATTTCACAGTGGTGGGGCATATTGTGGCAAGTAATAATGGTTATATGAAAATATTGATTTCCTATAGAGGAATACCTATATTACTTGCCCCATACTGCCCCGGTGTTTATTCAAGAAAATCTGACAGCAACCGATAGCCAATAACCATTGTGGTTTTCTCTCCTCCGGACTTCGGACGCTTACGCTTAACTTCCATCACAGCAGATAGGCTCTGCTTAAAATTCTTCATACTCTCAGCGTATTGTCCGTTTTCCATGCACCACGATTTGTAACGGTTATAGACCTGAGAGGTACGTTCTTCATAATCTGCACCTTCCTCCAAGCAATCCTCAATAAACAGTAAAGTTTTATTGCTGTCATGCTCATACTGACCTGTAGCTGAAATTACCGATTGTGGCATACGAAGTCCTGACAGTTGCAGTTGCTCATAGCCTTTTAGCAGCCAGTTAAGGATTGCTGACTGCACCTGTGGTTTCATAAACTCACGCTTTAAGCCTTTATCCTGCTCTGATTCAGCAAAGTGCCGTTCAAAGGGAATGATGATAACTCGTCCACTGGAAAATACGGTCATATCGTTTACCACAGGCAGATAATTGGTGTTGATATATAGCTTGAACTGTGGTGCAAAATCGAAGCTGTTCTCATGGAGAAAACGAGCATTGATAGTGTCATTTCCTGTCATGTTTTTTACTAAAGCTGCGTTCAGCACCAGACTTTTCCCTGGCTCTGCAATATTCACAAAGCGAACTCCAGCAAGGCGGGCAACATCTTCACTTGGCTGAGAACTGTTGGTGCTGTTCTTCTGAGCAATGGTTTCAGGTCTTGCGGTGCAGCCATAACTGCCGAATACCTTTAGTACGCTTTCACAGAGCGTACCTTTGCCATTTCTGGTGGTAGCACCATACAAAATGCTCATGCATTCATGACGGGTATCACCACTAAGGGCATAGCCCAGAACTTTTTGCAGGAACAAGGCTCGTTCCTTGTCACCACTCATAATTTCTGTTATGAAATTGTTCCAGCGGTTGCTGTGAGCCAATGGGTCATAAGCAACGGGAGATATTTTCGTTAACAAGTCACTGCTGCAATGCTCCGTGAACTTCCCGCTATCAAGGTACAGAGTGCCATTACTACAATTGAAGATGTAAGGGTCGTTATCAAATTCCAAAAAGGAAATAGGATGATGCACCTGTGCGTCCTTTAGAACATTTACACGGTAGCTATGCGTCTGCCATCGCTTGGAGTAATCCATGTAACTTTTTCTCTGATGCTCGTCCTTGATTTCAAGTGCATACAGGTGGAGCAGATTTGCTAATTCCATACAATATCGCATTGCTTTTAATCCTCCCGTATCTGTAGACCAAGTGCCATCGGTATAATAGAACCAAGACCTGCGTTCCGGCACATAACGGAGAACCTCTTTGTAGAAGTCAGCAAACAGTTTTCCTGCACCAATATCTGTCCACGGGTACTTCAATGTATCTGCTGGATTTAGAGCAATCATCCTTTGCAATCCATCATTAAAATCTGCATCGGGATCTGTTCTTATCGGTGTATAAAAGGTTGTCATATTTCTTAAGACATTATTTATGGTCATATTTCCATAAGTATCTGCACCATGCTGTTCATCCCACTTATTACGGTAAAGACCAGACTGGCGAAAAAGCCTGTCTACTTGTTCCATGTTTCCGTTGCAATAAAATGCAAGCATGGAACAGAGTGCTGAATCCGCTTCACTGTTTGATGGATAGCCTATAATGTCACCATTCCAGAGTTTTGTAAACTTCGCACTATTTACAGCATTCATTGCAACCTCGATAACACGCTCATCGGAAAGATAACTGTCACGATCAGAGATAGGATTATTACTAATCGGCTGCTTTCTTTTCATATGCGTATCTAGTAACCACTCCATAGCATCTACTTGCTCGGTGACCTCGGCTTTCTGATATACATTTCCTGTGAGTGTTACAAAGCGATTAGTAGCACCTGCAACATAAACTTCCACATTGCCTTTCTTGATATAGAAGGTACTGCTATCATAGGTGTAGCCCTCCGGCATAAGTGCAAGGATACGAATGCCTGTACCACTAGGACTGATTTCGATGTAGGTGTTGTTAAATCGCTCTACGATTTCTTTTGCCCACGAGAGCAGTTGACCATTTTCGATACAGTGGTCAAGGTCAATGGCAATAATGCGACCATTCACACGAATACCGATACCACTGTAATTACTGACTGCATTTACAGCAGTTTCAAAATCCACAAAGGTTTCTGGGTTATCAACGTAAGCGTGCCTTCCTGTGATAGGGTTATATGGCACCTTAGTATTGCGACCTTTTCTTTTCTCTAAATTCCAAACACAGCACTGACCTGTATCTTTGATTAGCTGTGGTAGGTTGTCATAAATCATTTTTCTTTTTCCTCCTTCTGTTTTATGCGTAGCCAGTTTGTAAAGTCATGCTTCTTCTGACAGCTATGTATTGGAAGAATGCAAAACTCCCAATTTTAGAAAAAATATTTCTTACACTTTTCCACTGGAGATTAACTGGCAATTTGAGCGGAAGTATTTTTACTTCCTAATTTACTAAGGGAGATTGATATTGCTTATTTCCGGTTTGAAGGAATTTTCTATCTCTCCCTATCTTCCAAAGGACAGTTCGAGAGTAAAATCACGGAATTATTTTTCCTTTGATAGTAAAAGGACATTTGCACTGTGTTTAAGAACCTACTTTCATAAATATTTCCCCTTATATCTAATAGCCTTGAGAAAGCATTGAAAAGGACGTTTTAGAAGAAATCTTCTATTTATAAACGGAAAATGCCAATCAATCGAACCCCTCAAGTTACAGGCAAAGGAAAAACTATTTTTTTAACCTCAACGCAAAAAAATAAGCAGCCACTGTCGGCTGCTTAGATATAGGGGATAGAAATATTCATAAATTCATGCTATAATTATGCTATAGCATTGATATGTAAATAAGGAGATAATAAAATGACTTATTCTGATGAAATTAAATTACTGCGTCAAAAATGTTTTTTATCACAAGAAGCATTTGCTAGAGAAATTGGCGTATCCTTTTCCTCGATAAATCGTTGGGAGGGTGGCAAATCTAGACCTAATATGTCTGCAATGAAAAGCATAAAAGAGTTTTGCGAAAAAAACAATCTTGACTTTACTGCACTAGAGACTGCGTGGAGCAATTATAAAATTGGAAAGTAAGGAGTATTACTACTATGACAGATAAAGAATTAAAAGATTTAAAAGATACGCTATGGCATTCAGCTGATGTTCTTCGTGCAAGTGCGCATTTAGCTGCAAATAAATATGGTCAACCTATACTTGGACTTATTTTTTTAAGATATGCAGATATCTTATTCAAGCAACACAAGGAAGAAATTGAAGAAAAACATAATCAACTTAAGGGTGGACGCATGGAAAAATCGCTTAAAGAGATTGCAATTGAAAAATGTGGTTTCTATCTACCTGAATGTGCTTATTATGATTTTATCAACGATTCGCCAGATGATGCAACAAAAGCTACTGTTGTGAAAAAGGCTATGGAAGAAATCGAGAAAGAAAACCCAAAGATGGATGGTGTTCTTCCAAAAGAAGTATATGCAGGACTTGTTCCAGAAGAAGAACCGGAACTTCTTTCGAATATCGTTCGTATATTTAAGGATATTCCTGAAAATAGCACCATTGATATTTTCGGAGAGATCTATGAATACTTCCTTGGCAACTTTGCTCTTGCAGAAGGCAAAGATGGTGGAACATTCTACACACCCGCTACGGTTGTTAGATATATGGTGGAAGTATTAAATCCACAGCCGGGTGAAAAGAAATTTTTGGATCCAGCCTGTGGCTCTGGTGGTATGTTTGTACAGGCCGCAAGATATATGCATAACCATAATGCTAGCAAGAGTGAACAAATGAAGTTCCGTTGCTATGGTGTAGAAAAAGAACCGGATACAGTAAAGCTTGCAAAAATGAACCTACTTCTTAACAATGTGCGTGGTGATATTACAGAGGCAAACTCTTTTTATTCAGACCCATATAATGCTTTTGGACAGTTTGATTATGTAATGGCAAATCCACCTTTTAATGTAGATGAAGTTGTTGTTGATAAGGTTTCTGATGATGTACGTTTTAGTACATATGGTGTACCAAGAAACAAGTCAAAATCCACAAAGAAGAAGTCTGATAAAAAAGAGACTGTACCTAACGCAAACTATTTGTGGATAGGTTATTTTGCTACCGCATTAAATAGTACCGGTAAGGCAGCTCTTGTTATGGCAAACTCTGCATCTGATGCATCGGGGAGCGAATATGATATTAGAAAGAAAATGACTGATGAAGGTGTCATCTCACAGATGGTAACATTACCATCTAATATGTTCTCATCTGTTACACTTCCTGCTACGCTGTGGTTCTTTGATAAACAAAAGCCTAATACTGAAAAGAAAAACGAGATTTTATTTATCGATGCAAGAAATGTGTTTACTCAAGTTGATAGAGCTCACAGAAAGTTTTCGGATGAACAGATAAAGAATCTTGGCGTTATCACGAAACTTTATCATGGAGATACACAGGCACTTGTGGATTTGATTGATGAATATAAAAACGAACTTTCAAAAGCTCCAGAAACTTCTGATGATAAAGAAATTTTTACAAAGGATTATTGGCAATCACAAATTGACTGGTTAAATGAAAGATTCCCTGAAGGTGTATATGCTGATGTTATCGGTTTGTGTAAAGTTGCAGCTATGGATGGTGAAGATGGAATTATAGACCAAGACTACTCTCTTAATGCAGGACGTTATGTTGGCGTGGTGATTGAAGATGATGGCTTGACACAGGAAGAGTTCAAAGAAGAAATGAATTCATTAAATTCCGAGTTTACCGCTTTAAGTAAAGAGGCTAGGGGTCTTGAAGAAATCATCGCAAATAATTTGAACGGATTGTTGGGTGAGTGATATGGAGATGCAATATTTAAAAATAGGTGATTTATGCAATGTATCATCAAGTAAAAGAGTTTTTGCAAGACAGTATGTTGAGGAAGGAATTCCATTTTATAGGCAGAAAGAAATAATTGATAAAAAAAATGGAATCCCATTAGAAGAACCAATTTTTATTCTTAACTCTGTTTATAATGAATTTAAAGAGAAGTCAGGCGTGCCTATAAATGGGGATCTGTTAATTACTGCTGTTGGAGCAACACTAGGAATTCCTTATGTTGTTGGTAATGAAAAATTTTATTTTAAAGATGGTAATTTGATATGGTTAAGTGGCTTCAAAAATGAATTGAATTCTGATTTTTTGTACTACTGGATTGATTCATCGTTTGGAACTCAAACACTATGGAATAGGACAATAGGTTCTGCACAGCCAGCATTAACAATTGATTCCATAAAAAAGCTATCCATTCCTATTCCAACTAGAAGAATCCAAGATAAAATATCAGCCGTACTAAAAGCCTACGACAGTCTTATCGAAAACAACAACAAGCGAATTAAACTCTTGGAGCAGATGGCTGAAAATCTATATAAAGAGTGGTTTGTGCGTTTTAGGTTTCCGGGATATGTGGATGTGGAGTTTGAAGAAAAAAAGCCTAGAGGTTGGCAAGTTGGTTGTGAAGATAAAAAGCATCTTGCACCGAAAGAATTCCGATATGATGAATTTAAAAATGTAGGTGAATTTAAACGTGGAAAAAATATCACTGCAGCACAAATGATTGACGGAAATATTCCGGTTATTTCTGCTGGATTACAACCGTCTGGTTATCATAATGAAGCAAATGTACTTGGGGTGAACTTAACCATAAGTGCATCAGGTGCCAATGCAGGATATATGCAATATAACTTAAAGAATATTTGGGCTGCTGATTGCTCCTATTTCCAAGATGATAAGATAATATGGTTTGTATATAATACATTAAAATATCTTCAACCGGTTATTAGTAATATGCAATGTGGCGCTGCTCAACCACATGTTTATCCAAAGAATATAAATAAATTGAGTATTTTAATTCCAACGAAAGAATTAATGAAAAAATATAATGAATTTGTCACGCCATTCTATGATGAAATATCTACATTATCAAAAAATAATGAATTGCTAACAACCCAGCGTGACAGATTATTACCACGCTTAATGAGTGGAAAACTTGAAGTCTAAGGAGGCGATTTTATGCGTAACTTCATTTCAGAAGACGATATCGAAAAAGCGATACTAAGTAAGCTTAAAGATGAATTATTTAAGTATGATATTCTTGTTTGTGATGCCGACCCAAGCAAGAGAGAAGATTTAAACGATGGAACCATGCGTTCTTCTAAAAAGGAATGTGTATTACCTGATGTTATGCTGTCTTCTTTAAAGAAGATAAATCCTACTATCGAAAAAACATATATCGAGCAAGTTGTTAAAAATTTGCGTAAAGACTTTACGGGAACAGATATTGTTGCAACTAATTACAAGTTATATAAGCAAATCAGAAATAATATTAAAATCACAGTGAAAAGAAATGGAAAAGAGAATTTTGATTTTATCAAACTGATTGATTTTGAAAATCCTGCTAATAATACCTTTACTGCTGTTTCACAGATGTGGATACAAGGCAAGGTGTATTTTCGTAGACCTGACATAATAATCTTTGTGAATGGTATGCCATTTGTATTCATTGAACTGAAAAATAGCATTGTTAAGGTTGAAGAGGCATATAACAAGAACTTAAAAGATTATTTGCGTGACATTCCTAATCTTTTTGCTTTTAATCAAATTTGTGTGCTTTCCAATGGACTTGAAACAAAGTTAGGTAGTTTCAATGCCACATATGATTATTTCTTTGAATGGTTAAAGGTTGATGATGAAAAAGAAAAGCTAAATCGTGAAGCTGTTTTGTCAGCTGATACTGCCAAGGATAGTTCTGTAAGATATTTTGTAGATGGTTTACTAAAAAAAGAAAGGCTTATTGATTATATAGAAAATTTTGTCTTATTCGAAAACGAGCAAAATAAAATAATTGCAAAAAATCACCAGTATCTCGGTGTAAATAATCTAATGGAATCGGTTGAAAACAGAAAAGAATTAAAAGGAAAGCTTGGTGTGTTCTGGCACACACAAGGTTCCGGAAAATCCTATTCTATGGTTATGTTTGCTCGTAAAGTAAAACGAAAATTAAATGGTAATTTTACATTTTTAATTGTTACCGATAGAGATGACCTTGATACACAGATTCACAAAAACTTTGTTCGTACTGAAGTTATTGGTGCAAAAGAAGAATGTCAGCCAAAGGATAGCAAACAACTTAGAGCTTTTTTATCTACTAATAAAGCTTTTATCTTCACTCTTATTCATAAGTTTAGGTACGATAAGACAAAGAAATATCCAATTCTTTCTAAACGTGATGATATTATTGTGCTTGTTGATGAGGCACACCGAACACAATATAAAGACCTTGCTGAGAATATGAGAACTGGACTTCCTAATGCAAACTATATTGCGTTTACAGGAACACCTCTTTTAGGTAGTAAGCGACTTACAAACCAATGGTTTGGTGATTATGTATCGGAGTATAACTTTGCTCAATCTGTTGAAGACGGCTCAACTGTGCCACTTTTCTATTCAAGAAGAGTACCCGAAGTAGGTCTTCAAAATGATTTCTTGGATGATGACGTTGTGGATATTATTGAAGAAGAGAACCTAAATGAAGACGAAACAAGACTTCTCGAAAATTCATCTTCTCGTATTTTGGAAGTTATTAAGCGTGATGGTAGACTAGAAAAAATTGCACAGGATATTGCATATCATTTTCCTAGACGTGGCTTCCTTGGAAAAGGTATGGTTGTTTGCGTTGATAAATACACTGCAGTTAAAATGTATGATAAGGTTCAGCATTACTGGGCAATTGAAAAACAAAAGATTACCAAAAAACGTAATGCTGCAAAAACTAAAGAGGAAAGAGATCAGCTTACACGAGTACTTGCATATATGAATAAGGTTGAGATGGCAGTTATCATCTCGGAAGAAAACGATGAAGCTGACAAATTTGCAAAGCAAGACTTAGACATTTCTACGCATCGTGCAAAAATGAAAGCAATAACCACAGATGGAAAAGATATCGAGGATAGATTCAAAGAGCCTAATGATCCACTTCAACTTGTGTTTGTTTGTGCTATGTGGCTTACGGGTTTTGATGTAAAGAATCTTTCTACTCTTTACTTAGATAAGCCTATGAAGGGACACACTCTTATGCAGGCAATCGCTCGTGCTAACAGAGTTTATCCCGATAAACCTTGTGGAATTATTGTTGACTATGTAAATGTATTTAAGTATATGAAAAAGGCACTTACAGAATATGCAACAGGTGATGATGGAACAGAATTTCCGGCAAAAGATGTTGATAAATTAATCCAATATATTGATGGAACGATTAATGAGGCAGACTCATTCTTACTTTCGCTTGAAATAAATCTTGAAAACATTTTAGCTGATTCTAATACTTTAGATAAACTTGATTTACTAAGAGACGCTTATAACACAATTATTGCAAAGGATGATGATAAAGAAAAATTTAAAGTCATTCTAAATGCTCTTACTAATTTATATGAAGCATCAAAGCCAGAAATATTTGAAAAGAACTGGAGTAATGATAAGTTTGCTCCTCTTGTATATTTGCACGGATTATTCTATCACACTATAGACGATGAAAAAGTTGCTCGTGCAAGACAGAAAATGAGCCAAATTCTTGATGGTAGTGTAACTGCTAGCGATAGTTTTACAAGTTATGTAAAGGAAGAACCTGCTCAGTATATGATTAAAGGTACAAAGGCAATTGATCTTTCCAAGATTGATGTAGAAGCGCTTAGAAAAGAAATCAGGATTGCAAAATATAAAGCAGTCGAGATTGATAACTTGAAAGCCTTTATTGAACAAGCCTTACAGCAGATGCTGAACAAAAACTGCACTCGGAATAAATTCTCAGAACGTTTTAAACGCATCATAGATGCTTATAATGCAGGTGGAACAGAAAATGAGGATTACTATGAACAGTTAGTAAAACTTCTTGAAGAACTTCGTCAGGAAGATAATCGTGCCAATACAGAAGGACTTACTGAAGAAGAACTTGAAATCTATGATTTACTCATTGCCGGAAAGAAATTAACACAAGCTAATGAGCAAAAAGTAAAATTGTCTGCAAAACATCTTTATCAAAAGTTGATGGACAATCGTAGTAATCTTCTTGTTGTTGACTGGTACAAGGACGAACAACCACGAGCAAAACTGAAATATGAGGTTGAGTTATCCCTGAACAATGACCTTCCTGAAGATTATGATAAAGATGCATTTGATTCCAAGGTATCTTTATTAATGAATCACTTCGTTGATATGGCTGTTCAAGGATATGGATGGATTGGAGCAGCATAAGGAGGAATTTGATTGAAAAACAACGATGATAAAACAGAAATAATTCTTGCTCAATGGCAAACTTGCGTTGAGATGGCAAATTCAGTTAGTCAACGTAGAGATACTATGAATAATATTTTCGTTACACTCAATTTAGCAATAATCACTGCCATTTCAATTACCTGGAATTTAAAAACCTTATTTATTTTGGTAGCAGGTGTTGTAGTGTGTATTATTTGGATTATCTTTATTCGAAACTACAAATTGCTTAATACTGAAAAGTTTAATGTCATCAACAATATTGAAAAGCATCTACCTGTCATGCCATTCAATGATGAATGGAAAAGGTTAAAAAGCAATAAGAAATACAAAGATAGTACCAAATTGGAAAAAACACTTCCAATAATGTTTATTATATTATATTTGATTGCATTTGTAGCTATCATCGTTATCAAATGCAATATTCAAGGAGGAAATTAATATGACATACAATTTATTTATTAGTCATTCTTGGGCATATAGTGATGCCTATGATAAGCTGAATGATTTACTAGATGCTAAACAATATTTTGATTACAAAAATTATTCTGTACCGAAGAATGATCCAATACATAATGCACCTTATGCATATCAACTCAGGGAGGCCATACGAAGGCAAATTCAACCTGCTAGTTGTGTACTGATTATGGCAGGGGTTTATTCTTCGTATAGTAAATGGATAAACATCGAAATAGAACTTGCTAAAAGCATGAATAAGAAAATTATCGCAATTGAACCATGGGGTTCAGAAAAGACATCATCTGTCGTAAAAAATGCTGCTGATGAAATAGTAAAATGGAATACTGATTCTATCGTAAAGGCAATAAGAGGCTACTAAAAAAGACCATGCTTGAGTATTTTCTACTCTTGCATGGTCTTTTTCTGCTCTCACCGCTTGAAGGTGTCGCTCTAAATTTACTTGTTATCGTAAATCCCTAAGTTGCACTCCCTTTAGGAGAAGATTTTATTAAGTGGGCCGATGCGGACAGCATCGTTAAAATTATCCTGAACACCTATGATTACGTGAAACAATATATTGATTTGACCGCCCCCGGCGGGAAAGAACATATCGGCTATATTGTAGATAGGACCGGATTTGAGGAGTTTAAAAAATGGGCCCTGCGAGATGTCAAGCTTCCGGAGATGGCCGAAGTCTATACGCCGGTTTACTGGCGCGGGGTGAAATATTAAGTTTGGCCTGGTTTTTTACCTGGCGCCGGCCGCATCTAAAAAAATAAATGTTAGGGTATTTCCACCCCAACATTTATTATAGAACCAAAAAATAACTGCGGGGTGACTGCCGTATTAAGGCAACGACCCCGCAGTTTTTATATGCTTTTCTGAAACAACCTGCCCTCCAGCCCCGGCCGCTAACCGCCGGAAGCTGCCAGCTTTAAGATGCTGACTCAAGTCTTGTCAGATGGTTTAATCATATCGAGCTTTTTACCTAAAAGCAGCAATTCCAGCTGCAGGCAGTAGCCATTGGCCGCCGGCATAAAATACCCCAGCACCGTTACCAGGATGATGGCGATAGAAATATAATCCTGCCCGATACCCATGGAAGAGAAAAGTATCGGGATCATCAGGATGCCCGACCCTGGGATGGGCGGCGCCGCTATCGCCAGGATAACCCCCAGTACCAGCAGCTTAATGACCGCCTCTATCGGCATCGGCATCCCGGCCACCGTGCACATGATCCACCAAGTGATAAAAGAAAGCATGGCCGACCCGCAGGGCATGTACATCACCATGCCCAAAGGCATGGCAAAATCTACCAGCTTGTCCTCCAACCTAAACTTTTCCTTACAGCAGATCAGGCTTTCCCCGTAAGCCGCTACCTGGGAACTGGTGGCCAGATTGATGCTCAGGCTCGGCAGCTGGGCCTGAAAGACCTGCTTCAGCGGATAGCCGGTCCTAAACTTAACCCTCAAAATAGTGTACAGCAGCGTAGCCGCCGTAGTTATGGCCACGGCCAGCGCGGTCATATAGACCTTGCCAATCTGAGCCAGATGCCCGCTCAGCACAATATCCAGGACACCGATATAGACTAAAAAGGGCAGCAGATGACAAACCACCGTCATCATGCGATTCACCAGTTCCGCCAAATCGGCGATGACCTTCTTCAGCACCAATGTCTTATCAGGCAGCAGGATCAGCACCAGACCGGTGAACATGGCAATAACAATCACCTGTAAATCATTATCCTGAACAAAGGGCTGTACCAGGTTATCCGGCACTATGTCCAGGATCAGCTTAACTATCGCATCCAGACCGCTTCCTTCCGTCATCTTCCCCGCATTTAGGCCAAAGATGAAATAACCGGTCACCGCGGCAATTATAGACGTAAAAAGATAGGTACTCATCATCGTTTTTAAGAAGTTCTGACCTATTTTCTCTAAGGCGGAAACATTGCCAATATTTATCATGCCGGTAACCACGGCGAAAAAAACCAGCGGCGTCGCCAGGGCGCCAAAAATATGTACGATCTTGCCAAAGACCGGATGCACGATACTCTTTTCCAGGGGCATAGCATAGGCCGGTAAAAACACATTCACCACCAGGAGGGTCAGCACCGCCGCAACAACCGCCAAGGCGATCCGGTGCATCATGTTCAGCTTGCGGGGCGGATGCAGCTCGCAGCTTAAGATATTCGCGCCGTCGGAATAGCTGTAGTGAGGTGCCATGTTAAGCTGGGATAAAATGCCGTAGGTATTGTCCAGAGAAACCTCACCAATATCGCTGCCCAGCCGTAAAGGATTCACCGCCTTGCCCTCCACCACCAGCTGCACCTCTAAACGTTTGGTAAGCAGGGCTCTTTTCACGTTCAGATGACATACCGCCGCATCTCCGTAAGCATCTCTGCATTGTAGCAGCATTTCCTCCAGGGACAGGCGGTATTTCACCAGTTCCTTCGGCTTCCCCGCTTTCTCCTTCTTCACCACGCCATAAAATTCCTCGGACCATTTATCAATCTGTTCCGAGGTTAGTTTGCCGCAACTTTTTAACAAAACAGCCATCTGGCACCATCCTCTCCATTTTCGGTAGTCTTACTAAACTTTCTTGTTCCAATATATTATAGCACAGTAAATGGATAATTACTTACTATCTTAAGAAGATTCATTAGCCAAGCATTAAAATCTGTAAAGTTTTTTACTTTTTTGATGGTTTTTTAAACTAAACCTTCTGCCACAAAAATACCCCCTAAGTAGATTTAGGTTATTTACCTTGTCTACTTAGGGGGTATTGGTATCAAAATTTCTACAAATCGCAATTTTTTTATAAAGCGGGGGCAATTTCCAGTGGCACATTATCCTGACGCGCCTTAGCTACATCACCGGCTGAGATTTTATCATCGGTAATAATCTTATACACCTCGGTCAAAGGACAAATAACTTCCAGATAGCCGGCGCCGAACTTAAAACTATCCGCCAGGACATAAACCTGGGAGGTAGTCCGTAAAATAGCCTGCTTCATCTGCATCTGGGGTGAATTAACCGAAGTGATACCTACGTTAAAATTCACGCTGTGCACTCCGATAAAAGCCTTATCCACAAAAACATCCTTCAGGCTCTTACTGGCCTGGTCCCCCATGGTCGCAGCCAAATGCCCGCCCACGTTGCCCCCGATCATAGAAAGCTCCACATGGGGACAATCGGCTAAAACAATCGCCGAAAGCAGAGAATTCGTCAAAACGGCCAGCCGCTTTTGCGGATGGTTTTTAATATGCAGCGCCAAAAAATAACAGGTAGAAGAATCATCCAAAATCAGCGTATCCCGGTCCTTAATATACTCATAAGCCCGGGCCACAATCTGTTTTTTCTCTTCCACATGCTGGTTCAGGCTGTTAGCCGCACTCATGCCTGGCAGCGCCTCAGCTATCTTCTTTTTTACAGCCCCGCCGTGCACCCGCACCAGCTGGTCTTGTTTGTCCAGCTCCCGAATATCATTCCGGACAGTTACGCTGGAGCAGCCGAACTCCTTGCTGAGCTCCGTTATGCTGACCTGCCCCCGCTCATCCAGTTGTTTGAGAATCTTCTGCTGTCGCTCGTTCATACTTTACCTTACACTCCCATAAAAAATAAGTAGCAGAATTAAAGCTTACAGAAGAATGTTCCATTTAAGCTTGATTCCACAGTTTTTCTATTTTCATTATAATTGAAAGCAGAGGCAAATGCAACTTTATTTAATTACCGTTAGTTTCGAGAAAGCTTCCTGGAATTCTAAGCTGGCTTTAAGGAAGTTTAAATTATATTTATACAAAGTTTCTCTCAGGCAATCACCAGAGGAATCTTATATTTTTCTGCCTTATCAATATTTTCCCGGGTTACCTCGTTATCCGTAATTATCTCATAAATATCCGTTATCGGACAAACCACCCAAAAATAGCCACAGCCGAACTTCGAGCTGTCCGCTAAAACATAAACATACTTAGTTGTTTCGATAATCGCTTTCTTAATCTGCATCTGGGAGTCCACGATACAGGTCAGCCCTTTTTCAAAGCTGATGCCGTGCACCCCGACAAAGGCTTTATCCGCATGAAAATTCATGATATTATCCGTAACTTTTTTACCTATGGTCGCAGGCATGCTGCCCTTCACGTTGCCCCCCACCAAATACAGCTCCACATGGGCCAGCCCGGATAACTCGCTGGCGGCCAGGAGGGAATTAGTCACGACGGCCATACGTTTCTGAGGATGCTTCCTGATCTGCAGCGCCAGGTAAAAACTGGTGGAAGAATCATCCAGGATGATGGTATCCTGATTTTCAATCACTTTATAGGCGCAGGCGGCAATTTTCTGTTTAGCGGCTACGTTGGTATCCAGACTGATGGCATCATAACCAAACTTTTGCTGATTCTGAGTCTTTTTTTGGGCGCCGCCACGGATCCTTTCCAACAGTCCTTCTTTTTCCAGCTCCCTGATATCGGTACAGATGGTAACTTCCGAACACTGAAACCGCTTAGCCAAATCGCTTACTTTCGCTTTGCCGTCTTCATCTAAAATTTTAAGGATCATTTCTCTTCGTTCCAGCATTCTTCTTACCTCCGTTAGCTTGACTTTAACTGTTCTAGTAAATTTCTTCTATTATATTATATATCTTCTGTTAAACTAAAGCACCTGAAAAATTTTCCCCTTCCCCCTACCGGCTATTTCTTCTTCGGCGGGCGGCTTATGGCTATGTTGCGGGCGATAATCTGATAAATCGTTAAAAACTTAGTGCCAAAACATTGCTTAGGAATAATTAAAGCCTGATCCTTTCCCACGTAAATAGCAATATTCTTGGGAGTCACCGCCGCCCGGACCACATCCGGCCAGGGATAAAGCTTATCCGCACAACCCGCCTGTTCAACCCTGATACCCTGTAAATCGGTAAAGGTAAACTCCATGGGCGTCTGGTACATTTTTTCTTCCTGCATCACTTTTTTTACCTTAAATTTAAGTTGCAGCGGCGTACTGCCCAAAAATAATACCGAGAAGAGGACAAAAAAGAAACAGGTCAGACTGTCGATACGACCGGTGGCATAAGAAAAAACACCTAAGATAAAGATGGCAAAACCTAAAATATTGATGAGAAAACCATTAAATTTAGAATAAGCATGATATAGGAAAAAATCAAAAAGAGCCGATTCTGTCATCGTAACGGTAATCTTTTCCGAAGCATCCAGCTTCAGCACCGGGGCAGCTTTTTTATCCTTAGCCTCTGCATCAGCCGCAGTATCGTCAACCGCCGTGACGTTCTTAGCCTCTGCGTCAGCAGCAGTGTCGTCAACTGCCGTGACGTTCTTAGCCTCTGCGTCAGCAGCAGTGTCGTCAACTGCCGTGACGTTCTTAGCCTCTGCGTCAACTGCCAATCCGCTTATGACCGCTTGATCCTGGGTAAGATCATTACTAATACCATTACTTGTAAGCTTCTCCTCTGGATTCATAACCTTCCAGCCTCCTTTCCCTTATTTCAAAAAAGGTTCTCCTGCGCTAAAAAACGTTCAGGAGAACCTTTTACATTGTGAAGAAGTTTCAGAAACACGGGGTCAACCAGTGCTTATTTAGCAGCGGCCATAACTTCCAAACCTTTTTGATAAGCCCAGCCCTCAGGACTGTAGATACCCTTTTGATTCCTCATCATGTACTTATCAAAAGCAGCCGTGATGAAAGGACACAGAGCCAGGGTAATGATGGAAGCCGTTGCGCACTGAGCCGTAGCGGCACCAACTACCGGTGCATAGGTAGGATCAGCTTCAGCAACCGCGGCCGGAGTCATGGCAGAGTTCAGAGCGGTAGTACCAATGGCAGCGCCCATAGCGTTTCTTTCTTTTCTGGGCAGGCAGATGTTGATGGCAAAGAAGAAGAATACTGCCGTAGCCGCAGACAGAAGGCCTAAAATGATGCCGGAAGCGCCGGCGGTGATGATGGTGCTCAAATCGGTCTTAGCGCCGATGGAGATGGTCATGAAGAAAGTTACGATAGGCTGTGCCGTCTTGCAGGTATCGCGGAACTTCTTGTCCAGGTTGCCCCAAACAAAGCCGATTAACAGAGGAACGATAACGGCGATCAAAGCGTTCAGAGGAATGTTAGCCAAACCGGTAGCGCCTAAGGCGATCAAGGTGAAGAAGGGGCCATCGTTCAAGGACAGAATGGAGATGGCGCCGGTATCGGTAGCATTACCAAACTGAGAAGAAAGGGAAATATACAGAGAGCCGTTGGAGTTAGTGATGGCGGCAATCAGTACGAAAGGAGCGATGCCCAGAAAACCTTCCGGTCCGCAAACCTTGCCGACGACCACGCCCATGATAACGCCCAGGGCAAATTTGATACCCGTCATAACGCAGCCTTTGTATAAGGGCATACCAACTTGTTTAATATCAATCATCGACCCGCACACAATCAGGAAGAAACCCATCATGCAGGCATTACCATTATAGAATAACGCGGTAACGTAACCACCAACCTGGAACAAACCGGGAGCACAAGTAGCAATAATAACAGCGATAAGAAGAGGGATAATGACTAAACCGCCAGGTAAATCGGACATCTTTTTGAGAAGGGGAAAATCTCTTCTGGTTTCAACCTTTTTTTCTTCAGACATGTTCTGTTCCTCCTTAAATTTGGCCTTTAATTTTTATTTAATTTATAAAACCTCTTAGTATACTTATAACTTCTTAACCCAAAAACATTTTAAACTGACAACCACTAAACTTCTAAAAGCTTAACTAATTTTTATCCGCCGGAAGCTTATTCTTTCCTGGCTGCTTCCCGCATGAGGCGGTCCACGATATCTATAGCGGTGGTATTATTTCCCGTCAAACCTCCTTTGCCTACAATCGGCAACCCGTTATATTCGCCGATCAATCTGCCGATATCGGTCTGAGGAATGACATAATCGATTAATTCGATACACTCTCCGCCTAACATACTGCAAACGTTAACCATCGTATCGCCGCCGGTGCAATACAGTCCGGCAATCTTATCCCGGCTGACCCGTTTCATAATGTCCAGGATTATTCTGCCTAAGCCTACATTTATCAGTTCGGCACTAGCGCCCTTAACATAGCTGTGTTTTTGGTCTTCTTCATCCAGATTAAGGAGGATACCGTGTAAGGCCGTTTCAAAAAGGATGGACCGGGGCTGTTCGTCCTGTTCCAACAATTTGCAAGCATCTTCCGCCGCCCGGTTAATTTCTTCATTAGCCGACATTTCTCCGTCAATCAGAGCATGAGGATCTACCGAAATACGAATATTGCGTTCATCGTTACAAAGGATTTCCATCTGCTTAGCCGTAACCGGAGTGGCACTGCCGGCAGCAATCAGCACGGTCTTATTCTCTACCGGAGGCTCAGCCGGAATATTGGGTTTCTCAGATTTAACCAGACCTCTGACATAGCCCAGCTTAGAAGTGAAAGCACCGGGATCAACCGCCAGCACCTTCCAGTTCATCTCGACGCAGGCCCGGGCGATAGCTTCTACATCTCCGATCTCGATGGCATCAACCACGATGACCCGGCAGCCGGCTTTACGTTCTTTATCCAAGGCCGCTTTAATGGCTTCTTTGCCGGCCAGCACCGCCTGTAAGTTTACCAGGCCTACTTTTTCTTTGGTCTGCCGTCCTAAAAGTTCCGGCACGTAATTTTCTTTGACCGGAGTGCGGACATCTTGCGCTACCGGAGTACGGATCAGGGCTACCCCGTCAATGATGGAATAACCGCCGACCACGATGCGGCGGGATTGAGGCATAGCCGGTACTACCACAGCCACGGTCTCCGGGTCAATCTGCGCCAGCATGGCATCAATCTCATAACCGATGCCGCCTCTAAGGGTGGTATCTATCCGTTTTGAGAAGAACTGTACCCCCATCTTCTTCAAGGCCACGGTGGCATTGGTAACACAAGCAGCTGCTGTTTCCGGTGCCAAAGCCCGGGAGTTGGAACTGATCAAAATAGCGTCCAGGCTGGATACCTGTTTAGCTCTCTCTGCCGCTTTTTCCGAGAAGAACACGGCTGTTTTGGCCCTGGACCTGGCCAGCAGAACACCTGTAGTTGTTGCGCCCGTCAAATCATCTGCGACGACTCCGATTAATGGCATAACGTTTTCTCCCTTCCTTATTATCCTGTTCCGTAGTTAGCTTACCTGAAATCTGATTTTGCTTCTCAGGTCTTATTTTAACTTTTATCAAACTTGGTTAGCTTAATAAGCCTACTTTTTAGTAACAACCCTACTTACTAACAGCTTTACGCCTTTTGAGCCAGATCATGTTTTAAAACCGCATATTCAGCGCAAACCTTGGTGGATTCAATCAGGCTGATGCAGCCGGCGATGCCTTTGCCCGCGATGTCAAAAGCGGTGCCGTGATCGACTGAACCTCTGATGAAAGGCAGGCCCCAGGTAATGGTAACGGATTTTTCAAAATCCAGGGTCTTGCAGGCGATGTGTCCCTGGTCATGATATTCCGACAGAATCGCGGCAAACTTACCGGATTTGCCGATATTAAAGATAGAATCAGCCGCAATCGGTCCAACCGCATTAATGCCTTCGGCCTTGGCTGCTTCTACCGCCGGAGTAATCTCATCAATCTCTTCGCGTCCGAACAGCCCGTTATCACCGTTATGCGGGTTAATACCCGCTACTGCGATCAGAGGATTTACCAAACCGACGCTGGTCAATTCCTTATTGATATTGCGGATAAATCCCAGCACCACATCTTTAGAAGCAAAATGTACGGCGTCAATCAAAGACATATGGCGGCTGACAAAAAATACTCTTAGTTTATGGCAGGAGAACATGGTCAGCGCATAAGGTGATTTGGTGGCGTTCTGATACATCTCGGTGTGACCGGGTTCCTTAACCCCTACCAGTTTAATGGCCTGCTTATTGATAGGAGCGGTGGAAACTGCATCGACCTTCTTCGCCAGACCTAATTCGATAGATTTCATAATCCAATCAACGGCCATCTGACCGGCCAGGGCCTGAACCTTGCCCCATTCGATGGAATCGGTGTCGTAATTACCGGTTTCCAAAATATCAATGGTACCTAACTCGTACTTGGCTTCGGCCGGATCGCTAATCTTATTAATCTTAATCTTCTTGCCTAAGATATCAGCAGCCCGCTGCAAAATGGCTGCGCTGCCGATTACGAAGGGTTTACAGCAATCAGCAATTTCCTGACTAAGCATGGTCCCCACTATAATTTCAGGACCTATTCCGGCTGGGTCACCCATAGTAATAGCCATTACCGGTTTAAAATTTGAACTCATTTCTCCCATCCCTTTCGCGTTTTCTTTTAAAAATACTTGACACAGACGTTCTTGGTTTAAATTTTTGGTTTAAATTTTTGGTCTAAGTTCTTGCTTCAATCTTCCTTTTGTTTCAACTTGCTTTTTTCTGACTTGTTTTTTACTTTGAGATTTAATTTTTGGGGGTATATCTTTCTTTTTGTTTTGCTTATTGCTTTGTTTTTCTTTTCGTTTTCTTTTGGGTTATTTTCTTTTGACAAATTTATTATAACCACATTGTGAAATTTTTTCAAGTCTTATTTTCAAAAAATTTCTAAATATTTGTTTTTTCTATATTCTTCTAAAATTCAAGTCTGCCATTAATATTTTAGATAGTATGCTTCTGTGCAAATAGCAAATCCTTATGCGCGCAGTTTTGCCAAAACTAGCTTATTTACTTGCTTTACTCCCCATTTTTCAGTTAAAATTCTTCTTGTAATTTTATGACTGTCTGTCAAAGTGACAAAACCAAAATACTTTCCTATTTAAAGGCCCTTAACTGGTCAGCGCCTTGGTTTCTTTCGTTTATTTTGCTTTTATATTAATTTTCGGTTTTATTTTTTATCTTTTCGAATATCAATTGACATTTCATTTGAAGCTTGCTAAAATACATATTAAAAGTTATTCTTTCGTTTTCTTATCATTTAGGTTTTATCAGTTGGTAACATTTAAGCTTCATTAGAAGACTGTTTTCAAAAAGGCCTTAGTCTTAAACGTGTTTTAGTAAAAAGGGAGGAATAAATAATGAAAATTGCCATGGGTTGCGACCCTAATGCGGAAGCTTTCAAACAAGAAATGATCACTTATGTAAAAAGTCTGGGTCATGAAGTAACGGATTTTGGCAGCAAGGATACCATCTACGCTCATGTGGCTACTAAGGTCGGCGAAGAAATCGTAGCCGGTAAATTTGACCGGGGTATTTTATTTTGCGGCACCGGTATCGGCGTCATGTTAGCCGCCAACAAGGTCAAAGGCGTACGGGCTGCTAACGTCTGCAACGTCTATGCCGCTAAACGGGCCTGCCTCAGCAACGACTGCAATATCATCACCCTGGGTTCCCAGGTCATGGGCGATATGCTGGCCAAGGAACTGATCAGTGCTTATCTGGATTGCAATTATGTCTATACGGAACGCTCCGGCAAAAAAGTCGATGCCATTAACGATTACGACAATAACCGCTGATTACAAAAGAAAGGACGCGGATGATGAAGAAACTTTACTTCGGAACTAATCTGAAGATGTATAAAACAATCCGGGAAACCGTCTCTTATTTAAATGAGCTGACCGAATTAACCGCCGACCTGCCAAGATCAGGGCTGGAACTGTTTGTTATCCCTTCCTATACTACCCTGCCGGCGGCGACCGCCATTAAAAACCGGCCGCTGGTTAAGCTGGGAGCCCAAAACATGGGCTGGGAAGAGCAAGGCCAGTTCACAGGCGAAATCAGTCCTCTCATGTTACAGGAATTAGGTCTGGATATGGTCATGATCGGCCATTCGGAAAGACGTCATGTTTTTCACGAGACGGATTATGAAGAGAACAAAAAGGTCCTCTGCTCCCTTAGGCATGGCTTCACTACCCTGCTTTGTATCGGCGAGACTGAGGAAGAAAAAACCTACGGCCTCAGCGACGAAATTCTCCGCACTCAGCTGATCGCCGGTTTTCACGGCGTAACTAAAGAGCAGGCGGAGCAGTATCTCCTGCAGGGTAAGCCCCAGATTTATGTAGCTTATGAGCCGGTCTGGGCCATCGGAGTCAACGGCAAACCGGCCAGCGTGGAATATGCGGCGGAAAAACACCTGGTCATCAGACAATGTCTCCAGGAAATCTTCGGAGAACAGGCGGGCAGCGCCGTACCGGTTCTTTATGGGGGCAGCGTCAATCCTGGCAACGCCGATCAGCTCATCGTGGAGCCTAATATTGATGGACTGTTCGTAGGCAGAAGCGCCTGGAAGGCACCTGACTTTAATCGTCTGATACGCTCGGCCAAAGCTTGTGCCGAAAAACAAGGTTAATCATTTATACCGATATGCTCATCAAAATTCCCCGCCCGGCTAAAGGTGGGGGTAAGACAAAGGTCCTGTTGCCAGTTTCGGCAACAGGACCTTATTTTGATACATTTAAAGCTGAGATAAATCAATAATGTAAAGCTCTAAAAGCTGCTGTCGTCAGGTAAAAGGCAAAAGGTCAAGATTTTTTGAAACCCGTTATTTTTTTCTTACAGTTACGGTCACACTTCAGGACTATTGCTTATTTCAATAAATTTTTCCAGAACTTGCGTGGCCTTGCCGGAATCAATTATTTCTTCGGCCAAAACCATACCAGCTTTCATCGTTGCAGCCTTGCCACCCAGATAAAGCGCAGCTCCCGCATTGAGTACCGCCGCCACTCTCTTAGGTCCCTGGGCTCCCTTCAGGATATTGCGGAGGATTGCAGCATTTTCCTGCGGTTCTCCACCTTTTAATTCTGCCTTGGTGCAGCGCGTAAAACCAAAATCTTCCGGCTTTATGGTGTAAGTTTTGCTCCAGCCATCTTTAAATTCGCACACCGTGGTGGGAGCGCTGGCAGAAATCTCATCCAGCTTATCCTGGCCATAAACCACCATGCCTCTGGTCATGCCCAGATTCATAAGCACCTGCGCTAAAGGCGCTACTAAATATTCATCATACACGCCCAGTAAAATGGTTTTCGGAGAAGCCGGATTGGTTAAGGGGCCTAAAATATTAAACACGGTGCGGAAGCCTAATTCCCGGCGGATTGCGCCCACATATTTCATGGAAGTATGATACTTTTGGGCAAAGAGGAAACACATGCCCACTTTGTTCAAAAGTTCCACGCATTTTTTAGGACTTTGCTGCAAATTTACCCCCAGAGCTTCCAGGCAGTCTGCCGTACCGCACTGGGATGAAGCAGCCCTGTTACCATGTTTAGCCACCTTCATGCCGCCAGCCGCACAAATTAAAGCCGCCGTGGTCGAAATATTAAAACTGTGGGCCCCATCGCCGCCGGTACCTACTATTTCAAAAACAGGTAGATCCGTAACTACTTTCGTAGCATGTTCCCGCATGGCCGCAGCGCAGCCGGCAATTTCTACAATCGTCTCTGCTTTGGTACTCTTCGTAGATAAGGCCGCCAGGAAAGCCGCGTTTTGGGTAGCCGAGGTTTCCCCGCTCATAATTTCATTCATCACCGTATAAGCTTCTTCATAAGTCAAATCCTCTTTGCTAACAATCTTTTCAATGGCCTGTCTAATCATTTTCTTTTCCTCCTCAATTATAAAAAATTACGGTTACCCATGTTAGCATGTGCCGAACTATGGATAACCGTAACCCAATAAAAAAACGCCTGTCCCTTGCAAGGACAGACGTCATAATATCTGCGGTACCACCTTGTACTGCACCCACTGGTGCAGGCTGAGCAGAATGCTAACACATTCTTCGCTTTTAACGCAAGTGTCACGTTGCAGGATACTTTCAGTTACCTGATTTCGCTGCACCCTCGGTGGTCCATTTGCCTGACTGACGCTATCCGGTTCCCAGCCTCCCGGACTCTCTGTAAGCACATCTTCTGACGTTATCTCCACCTCAACGGTTTCAAAGGTTTATTAAGTTATGGATAAATGTTAACACCATTAATCCAAGTTGTCAAGGAAAAATAATTGCCGCCAAAAACTACCCATAAAATTTTTTTCATTGCCATATTTTTCTTGTTCGTAAACATCTAAACCACCCCTTTCATTTGTTTAAATAGGTTTTTTAAGTATACGGGCAGAATTACCTAATCTGCCTTAATGCGTATCTTTCAAATCGCCGTACCAATAAGAAGCTGTAGCTCCGCCATCTACCAGGAAGGTAGAACCAGTGATAAAAGCACCCTTCTCACTCATTAAAAGTTCTGCCACATTAGCTACTTCATCAGCAGTACCGGGACGACCGGCCGGACATTTGGCAAACATATTCTTATAAAAATCGCCGCGTGGTCCGTTAAATTCGTCCATAGCCAAAGGTGTGACGATGATTCCAGGTGCAATGTCATTAATTCTGGCACCTCTCTCACCCCATTTAACAGCCTCAGCCATCACCCGCTTCTCATTGCATCGTTTGGCCATTTGGTAAGCATGCAAAGTATCTTTAATATTTTTAGGTTGTAAAATATCTAACTGGAGTAATTCTTCGGTAGGCGTTGCAGCCAGCTGAGCATCTTGTTCTGCGGTAAGTTGCGGCATTCTCCAGCCAGATTGACTGGAAATAGTCACGCCGACGCCGCCACGGGCGATTACCTTGCCTACTTCTTCTAACAATACTGCCGTGCCATATAGGTCAACTTTCAGAATAGCCTCAATAGGTGCTTGGCTGGGGGAAACTCCTGCCGCATTAACCAGCATCGTAATTTCGCCAAATTCCTGAGCCTTGGCAATTATATTTTTAATAGAAGCCCTGGAAGATAAATCCATTTCTACACTGGCTACATCAAAGCCGGCTTTATTCATGATGTCGGCAATAGTAATGGCATTTTGTAAGTTCTTATCCCCTAATACTATTTTCATCCCTGCACCCATTCTTCTGGCAATCGCCATACCAATCTGACCCGCCCCTGCTAAAATCATAACTTTTTTCATATTATGCCTCCTTAAATTGTTTCATTCTTTGAATCCAGGCTTCTACCTTTGGTTTGGCAGAAACAGCTTCTGCTCCGTGAATAGCCAGACCTGGCATAACTACCGCACCCTTGGCCAACCTTCTCAAATCACTTTCACTATGGCCCATACCACTGCCTTCATTAGTACAGAAAGGAATAATGGCCTTTCCCTTTAAATCATAATTTTCCATAAAACTAAACAGAGCCATAGGCATCGTGCCCCACCAATTGGGATAGCCTACAAAAATTGTTTCGTAATCTTGTATTCCTCCCGGATAAGATTTTAATAAAGGTCGTGTCCCTTCTGATAATTCCCGTTTAGCAGCTTCGGTACACTGTTGATAATTAGCTGGATAAGGCTGCAAGGTCTCAATTTCAAAAAGGTCTCCGCCAATTACTTCCTGTATCATTTCAGCAACTATCGCTGTATTGCCCTTCGCTAAATTACGGATGACCCCATTACAGTAATTTTCACCCTTGCGTGAGTAATAAACTATTAAAATTTTATGCATTTTTACCTCCTGTTTCATTTTCTAGCCTCATTATAAAAAACTTTTTCAAAACTAACAATTTCAGTTTAAGCATATTATAATAAGTAAAACTAATGCGAAAGCAAGATGATGAACATGCGGTTAAGACAAATACAATATTTCCTTAGTGTAGTGGACAATAAAAAACGGGACTGTTGCAATAGCGAAATTTTTCGCTGGCAACAGTCCCTTTATTTCTTAAGTAAAATAATTCCTGTCAGACAGTATCTTTTTAGCTGAAAAAGGTAAGTATGTAAGACCGCTTTTAGCGGCGGTCTTATTTTTATGGGCTGTAAACGCCGTTAACTTTTACGCTTACGTTATTTTACGTTGGCAAGAAGTCCAGTCATAATACTGCCGCCATGACATTGCGAAAATAGTGTTCCACTGTTTCCGGCGACTCTTTCAGACCGCCCTGTATCCACCAATTCAATGTGTCAACAAAGCTGCATGAGATATGATGATACAGATAATCTTCCGGAACATTGACCTGCTTAAGTTTTCCATGAAGCTCATTCTGAAATATGCTAACCAGATACTGTTTAAAAAAATTCAGAAACAGATTACCGCTTTCTCCACGAAGAATGCCTACAATGTTATAATGGTTGTCCCGGATATGATATAAAATATGAGTTATGATAGATTCTGTATCATAGACCCCGCTGGAAAAATCATGTGTTTTCTCAGCCCTATCATGTTCACTAACGACATGTTCAAAAAGCTCGGTACACATCTCACGAAGCAATGCATCTTTTGTATCAAAATGTGCATAAAAGGTACTGCGCCCCACGTTTGCCCGTTCCGTAATATCCTGAACAGTGATATCCGTATATTTTTTTAGCATGATGAGGCTATTAAACGCTTCAAATATAGCCTTCCTTGATTTTTGCTGACGTCTGTCCATATTATTTCCTTCCTGAACAATCTAACGCTTTTGTCCGGTAACTTACAATTCAGAAGCATTGATTATTGCAATTGAAGCTATTTTATCATACAGTGTGTATTGTAACATACACGCTGTATTGCGTACAATCTTTTTATTATTAAGCTTTTACGCAGAAAGGGAAATTATATGATCATAAAAGAATGGATAACTGGCGAAACAAAGCCTACCATCATTTGTACTATTGTGTCGGCAACATCATTAGCCTTTTCCCTTGGCGGTTGGCTTACCGGCATACTTCCCTTTGATGTGGCCTGGATTGCCATAGTACTTTGCGGTATTCCAATCATTTTGGGCGCAGCTACAGCCCTCATTAAAGAACATGACATCAAGGCTGATGTACTGGTTTCTATGGCACTTATCGCTTCGGTCTGGATTGGTGAGTTTTTTGCAGCCGGTGAAGTCGCGCTTATCATGCAAATCGGCAGCCTTCTGGAGCAGTACACTTCAAGAAAAGCCCGCCAGGGTATTGAAAAACTGGTCAAGCTGACACCACAGACGGCCTGCGTAAAGCAAAACGAAAAAGATGTAGTGATTCCGGCATCAGAGGTAGTGGTAGGTGATATTCTGACCGTTATTGCAGGTGAAACGATTCCGGTGGATGGCGTCATCATCTCAGGTGAATCCTCTATTGACCAATCTATTATGACCGGAGAATCCATCCCCATTGATAAAAAAACTGGTGACAACGTAACAAGCGGAACGGTCAATCAATATGGAACATTTGAAATGCGAGCATCAAAGCTCTGCACTGACAGCTCGCTTCAGAGGATGATTCAACTTGCCAAAGAAGCAGATGCAAACAAAGCTCCCATCGTAGGGCTAGCAGATAAATGGGCAACTTGGATGGTGATTGCCGCAGTGACCATTGCTATCATTACTGGTCTGGTAACTGGTGAAATCATCCGTGCCGTCACCGTACTTGTAGTTTTTTGTCCCTGCGCTTTTATTCTCGCAACACCTACCGCAATCATGGCCGGTATCGGTAACGCCACAAAGTTCGGCATTTTGATTCGCTCCGGCGATGCGCTTGAACGGTTATCTAGAGTTAGGACAATTGCCTTTGACAAAACAGGTACGCTGACCTGCGGCAAACCCGAAGTCATCGCTGTAAGCTCAGTCAATACCGCTTACAGCAAAGCCAATATTTTGCGATATGCGGCGTTGGCAGAACAAAAGAGTGAGCATCCCCTGGGAAAGGCCATTCTTGCCCATTATACATCGAACGGCGGCAAGCTCCGAACCATTGAAGAATTTAAGATGTTCGCTGGAAAAGGCGTAACGGCTAAAATCGAAGGTCACGTCGTTTACGCTGGTAAACCGGAATGGATGTCAAATCTTAGTATACCTCTAACGAAAGAAGTAAGAAAAAGCACGAATCAATACTATACTGTGGGAGCAACGGTCATTTATATTGTCATTGACGGCGTTCTGGCCGGTTTCCTAGCGCTTGCCGATGTACTGCGCCCCGATAGTACGGGAACAATAAAAAAGCTAAAATCAACGGGTGTCCGCCCCATACTGCTAACGGGCGACAACGAAGCCGTAGCCAACGCAATTTCCCGAAAAGTCGGAATTGACAACGTAAAGGCAAATCTTTTGCCGGAAGAAAAAATGCAAATCATTCAGAACTACAACGAAAACAACGAGCCGGTTTGCATGGTAGGCGATGGCGTAAATGACGCTTTGGCATTGAGTACCGCCTATGCTGGTATCGCCATGGGAGGTGTAGGATCGGATATTGCGGTGGAATCCGCAGATGCCGTTCTAGTCAGTGACGAGATTAACCGCCTTCCGTATCTATTCCGTATGACGAAGAAAGTCATGCGAAAAGTAAATCAGAATATCATACTTTCACTTGTCATCAACATTGTAGCTGTCATGCTTTCCGTCTACGGCATTCTTAATCCCGTTACAGGCGCTTTGATGCATAACTGCGGCAGTGTGCTGGTAGTTGTCAATGCAGCGTTGCTTCTAATAGAAAAAGATCAATAATATCTAATGCCGTACATCATCAACCATAATGATTTGTTGACATCTAAATAGCTATTGATTTCTACCTCTTCTTTCCACAGGAACCTTTAGGGTGTATAATGAGAGACATAAAATTGCAAAGACTGAAAGAGGGGTCAAGACAAGGAATGATTTGTTCATGAACAAGCAAATAGAATTACTGAGAGGCGTAGCAATATTGGCGGTTGTTGGCGTGCATACGACCATGTTTTTTGTGGGGACTGTAACTACCTGGCTGACGTTCACCAATTTATATCTTGATGTGATTTTCCATTATGCCGTCCCTTTATTCGTCGCTATCTCCGGCTATGTTATGGCGATGAAATATTATCAGGATTTTGATTTGAAGCATTTTTACGTGCGCCGGCTGGGCAATATTCTGCCGCCCTATCTGCTGGCGAGCCTGCTTTTTTATATCATACCGAATGTTTACATTTATAAAACGGGGAGCACGGCGGGGGAAATCCTCTACAAATTGCTGACCTTCTCGACGGAGATTCATTTTTGGTTCTTCATTATCATCTTAGAACTATATCTGGTCTATCCGCTGCTCTTGAAAATCTATAATTTTTGGGTTAACCGCTGGGGCCTAAAAATTACGCTGTTACTTTTTGGCTTAGTGCAGATAGTTAGCTCCGTATTTTTAACCGGTACGGATATCTTCTTAAAAGATATTTTCTATTTTATCCTGGGCCTGTCGTTAAACCTGTATCAGGACGCCATCTACGGCGCCTTGCAGAAAATTAGTTGCAAGATACTGCCGGGAGCGGTCTTCCTGGTATCGCTGTGCGCCTCGTTTTTATGGTACAAATTTTATATAGTGGCCAGAGAGATAGTGTATATGCAGATACGCGGTTTTGTGGATATGGTTTTGTACAGTTTGATCATTCTCTGGTTCTTTTTCCTGACCCGGGGGCAGCAGGTTTATAAAAATAAGCTGAGTGCTTTTGTGGGCGGGGTGTTGGGCAAATATTCCTTTGGCATCTATCTCATCCAGATGTGTTTTATTATGGCGGGCTACCATGTTTTGACAGGTTTGTCCATCAGCAATACGGATATTGTTTTTTATCCGCTACTCTTTGTGAGTGCGCTGGGACTGAGTTTGCTGTGCGCGTACCTGGTGCATAAGTTGCCGTATGGGGAGTTGGTGCTGGGGAGGGTGAAAGAAGAACCCTAAACGCCTTAAAAGCCAAAAAAGCGTATTCCCAAAAATCTCGGGAATACGCTTATTTACTATGGAGCCACCAACAGGATTCGAACCTGCGACCCCTTCATTACGAATGAAGTGCTCTACCGACTGAGCTACGGTGGCAAATATTGATTTACTAATGAATTATATACTTTCTCGGCCGGATTGTCAATATCTTTCCCCTGCAAAGGCTGAAAAACTACCTGAATTATTAGCGCCTCTGCACTATTCATACCAGCTCCTCACTTTTTACCTTTAAAATCAATTTTCATTGTAAAATTTATTGAACTATCTAAAGAAAACTGTTACTATTATAATATATAATATTTAATATCCTGTTTAACTTTATCAAGCCAAATATGTTATTTACCTCCTTACCATTATTATGGCGACGCGGCTTCAGTTAAACTTACTGTGAAGGTGAACTATGGAACTTACTCCGGAAATTTTAGCCTATCTGGCCCGGGTTACTCCTGGTCACACGGCTATTTACCGCTTACAAGGTAATACTTTTATCACGCTTTATACTTCGCCCAGCCTGCCGACCCTTAACGGTCTGACCAGAGAAGAATATACCGCCAAGGTTAAACATAACGCTTCCGATATCGTCCTGCCTGAGGACCTGCCTGTCCTGATGGCGGCGGTGAAGAAGACCCTGACTACCGGGGAACAGGTGGATTGCTATTACCGTGTCTATCATAAAAAGCTGGGCTTTGACTGGGCCCATGTCTGTGCCCGCATCTGCGGCGAGCTGGAGGGAGACCCGGTCTTTTTAGCCGTCTATAATAATGCCTCCCAGGAGAAAAAACAGGAAGAGCTGCAGAACATCTTAGCGGCAGCTGAACTGCAGCTGCAGGCCACCCGGATTCTCAATGAAACCTCACCGATTGAAAATCGCCTGAACCAGGTTTTAAAAATGCTGGGCGATTTCTATCAGGCGGACCGTACCTACATTTTTATTGAGGATAACCCGCAGGCTCTGACCATGAGCAATATCTATGAGTGGTGCCGGGAAGGTGTAACCCCGCAGAAAGATATCCTGCAAAAACAGGATATTCATTATATCGACGGCTGGCGCCCTTCTTTTGACAAGCAGCAGAATGAGGTCGTAGAAGATATAGAAACCATCAGGCTCAACCGCCCGGCAGAATATGCCCTTCTTAAAAAGCAGGATATCCACAGCATCATTGAGTCTCCCCTAATCACCAACGGCCATTTAACCGGCTTTATCGGCGCCGATAACCCGGCGCCGGAAAAGATGCAAAACTCCAGCAAATTGCTGCTAACCTTTGGCTATTCTATCGCCAACGCCATGCTGAAAGAAGAAAATGAAAAAGCCCGGCAGGAGCACGCCCGGGAACTGGAAGAACTCATCCGCAACATCCCTGGCGGGATGGCCATCCTGCATGAAACAGACGGAGATATTATATTAGATTATGCCAACAATAGCTATTTTCAGTTGCATTACAGCGAGCCTAACCCCCAGCATACCTATTCTAACTGTAACATGTTAGATAAGGTTTACCCTGCCGACCGGACGGCCCTTTTAGAAGAATATCACCGGATTGAACGGGTTTTAGAGCACAAAGGCACATTTAAATCTGCGGCCGCCGCGCCGAAAAACTTTAGCACGGCGGAAACAGAAGGCACGGCCAACGAAGCAGGTTCATCCCCGTCAACGGCCAATGCCGTCTCCGCCCGGCAGGGCAATATTACCTACCGGGTTCCTGATGACCGGGGTAAACTGCACTGGATCAATGCTCAGTTCCGCCCGGCTTATGTTCGGGGCGGCATCAAATATTTTTATGTATCCTGTACTGACCTGGACCAGCAAAAACAGGCGGAAGAAAGGATCCGCCGCGAAAGAGTGCGCCTGATTTCGCTGGAAGGAACTACCATTGAAACTTTTACCTTTAATATTACGACCAACTCCCAGACCGATCTTAAAACCATTGATACCGGAATGATGCAGCTGCCTCTGGCCCCGGAACTGCTGGAACAGGCAGAGACGCTGGCACCGGCTATAGGCGATCCTAACGCCCTTTCCCGCCAAATCATGCTCCATGCGGCTAACCGCATCCCGGATGCCAGAGACCGGGCGATATTTTTAAATGCCTGCAGCGGTCAAAGCATGCGCCAGGCCATCAAAAGCGGCAACATCAAATCCGTCATCCGGTACCGCCGCTACGTAGGCAATGTCATCCGCTGGGTTTCGACCAACATCGAGATTCTGCCCGATCCTTCTTCCGGCGATCAGATTGCCTTTTTCTATACCAGCGACATCACGGAAGAGGTCATCCATGAAAAACTCGTCCGCCAGATTATCGAACTTCATTATGTATCTTTATCCTGGTATGACGTCCAAACCGGAACCTTATCCAGCCATACCTCCCGGAGTACACAGACTTATGCCTACCGGAACGTTCCCTATAAGGAAGTAATGGAGAATACCGCCCGCCGTTTTGTCATGCCCCAGGACCAGGAGCAGTTCCTTCACAAGGTGTCGCTGGAAAATTTAACCTCCCAGCTGTCTTTTAAACCTTCTTATTCTTTTTATTATACCAGAAAAGAACGCAGCAGCCTCCCGGGCAATCCTTGGAAGCGGATGCGTTACGATATTTTTTATCTGGATGAGCATCAGGATATCATCATCTTCTTACGCAACGATGTTACGGAAATCTTCGAACAGGAACGGGAAACCCGGGAAAAGATGGCGGCTGCCATGCACGCAGCGGAGGCGGCCAGTCAGGCTAAAAGTGATTTTCTCTCCCGCATCAGCCATGATATTCGCACCCCTATCAACGCTATCACCGGAATGACTGCTTTTGCCCTGGAAGATTTAGGTGACCAAGACCAGCTCCGCAGCGAGCTAAGCAAAATTGCCGCTTCAACCCGTCAGCTCTTGTCCCTGATTAATGATGTGCTGGACATTTCCAAGGCTGAGAGCGGTAAGATTGAGCTGCATCCTGAGCCTTATGCTTACGCTGAGTATATAAAGAGTATCCGCAACATGTTTGAACCAATCTGTGCCCAGAAAAAGCAGAATTTTATTCTTAAAGGCGCCCCGGTAGGTGAAGGAATCCTGGTAGACCGGGTCCGGCTAGACCAGATTACCACGAACCTGCTCTCTAATGCAGTCAAGTACACCCCGGAGGGCGGGACGATTACTTATGAAACCGATAGTAAAACTTTACCTGACGGGCTGGTGGACTGCGGCTTCACAGTCCGCGATAACGGCATCGGCATGAGTAAACAGTTTCAACAAACCATGTTTGAACCCTTCACCCAGGAACACGACAACCCGGAACGGGCCAACTGGGTCTCCGGCACCGGCCTGGGCCTGTCCATCGTCAAACGGCTGGTAGATTTGATGCACGGCCGGATTACCGTAGAGAGCACTCCCGGCCAGGGCACCGCCATCACCGTCCGCTTAAAGCTGCCGGCCGCAACCTCGTCCCAGCTGGACGACAAGGAAAGGCAAACCGCCGGCGAGTCAACCCTGGTAAAGAACCGGTCCAAACTTAACGGCTCGGTCCTCCTGGTAGAGGATAATCTTTTGAACACCGAAATTGCGACCCGCCTTTTACGCAGTTTTGGTCTGACGGTTAAAGCGGTCGCTAACGGCCAGGCCGCTCTGGCAGCTTTCAGCTCTTCCGAAAAAGATTATTATCAGCTTATCCTGATGGATATCCAGATGCCGGTGCTGAACGGATACGAGACCACGAAGCAATTGCGGGTGCTGCCGCGGACCGATGCTAAGACGGTGCCCATCATCGCCATGACCGCCGACGTTTTTGCCGACGCAGTGCAAAAATGTCTCCAGGTTGGCATGAACGCGCACCTGGCCAAACCGATCAACCCTCAGGAATTATATAAGGTAGTAAAGCAGTTTTTGCCGTCGCCGAAACCTTCAGCGGTGCTAAAAAGTTAACCCTTACTAAAACTTATGAATCCTAAACTCTAACTGGAACAAGGACTTTGCCTTTTCCGAAAAGAAATCCGTAAGACCCCAAATTATACTTCTGGCGCCCGGGCTAAACCCACGGGCGCCTTTCATTTATGAGCTTTAAAATCATTCAATAATCTTTACAAATATAACATTTACGCCCCATTTAGCACAAACTTTTGTCACATTCTTCTGCTATGATAATTTTAACAGAACAAAGTGCTCTCCAGGAAAGCTCAGCAGTAGTTTGTAAAAGCTGCGCCGTACTTTCTGCGCCGAGCCTAATCATTCAGGGCTTAGGGAAAATTAAATCGGTTTAAATTTTATTAGCTGACGTCAAAACCAGGAGGTGGGTAAGATGAAAAAATCATTAGCCGCGGCGCTTTGCCTGAGCTTATTGCTCAGCGGCGGTACCTGCCTGGCCCGGAGCCAGGTTTATACTGAAGTTGAATTTAGGGACGCCCTCAGCAATGCTTCTACGTTATCCGTGTTTTTAAAAAGTGGTCAGGACTCTTATGAAAGATACCTTTATGCGGATGGTCTGGGAGATTCCCTGGACAACATCTTCACCGGTGCCCCGACCGGCAGGGTGGTCCACTACTATACCAGCAACCGTAACACCTATAACCGGATGGTTTCCTATGTGGACGACCTGCAGGAAAATGGCCGTGCCTTAGATGGTTATTACGTGGTCGGCGGCGGTTCCGGCAGCTACGTAGATGACTACGGCAACACCATTTACGATCTGTGGATTTCGCGTCTGCCATGGGAAAGATATGACCGCTTCCGGAATAATTATTACAACGGCGCTATCGGGGTAGCGATTAGTATTTTGTGGCCGGAAGATCATTATTGGTATCGCTATAGCCACGCGCGCCGCAACTATTGGCATCCGGACCGTCGTTATAACAACGACCGGCATCCGACTCCCCCGCCCCGGGACAATCACAACTGGAACCGCCGCTCCGGTGATAACCGCCCGGAGGATAACCGGACCTGGAACCATCAGTCAGGAGACAATCATAATTGGAACCGGCGCCCCGGTGATAACCGCCCGGAGGATAATCATACCTGGAACCATCAATCCGGAGACAACCATAACGGAAATCGCCAGTCCGGCAACAATCAGCCGGGAACTAAACGCCCGGAAATTGAGCGGACCAACAACGGCAACTGGCAGCACCAGTCTGGTCAGCAACAGCAGCAGCAAAGGCCTCAATGGCAGCAAAGGTCCCAAGGTCAACAACAACCACCCCAGGGACAGCCAACCACTCAACAAAGAGGGACCTGGCAGCACCAGTCCGGCCAGCAACAACAGCAGCAAAGGCCTCAATGGCAGCAAAGGTCCCAAGGTCAGCAGCAACAACCCCAGGGACAGCCAACCACTCAACAAAGAGGGACCTGGCAGCACCAGTCCGGCCAGCAACAACAGCAAAGACCTCAGGGTCAACAGCAACAGCGACCCCAGGGACAGCCAACCACTCAACAAAGAGGGACCTGGCAGCACCAGTCCGGCCAGCAGCAACAACAGCAAAGACCTCAAGGTCAACAGCAACAGCGGCCCCAGTGGCAGCAAAGACCTCAGGGCCAGCAGCAACAACAACGGCCTCAGGGTCAACAACAGCAGCGGCCCCAGTGGCAGCAAAGACCTCAGGGTCAACAGCAACAACAACGGCCTCAGGGTCAGCAGCAACAGCGCCCTCAACTTCAACCGGTCATGCAGCGCTCCTCTAGTTCCAGCTCCCAGCGCCGTGCCCCGGTGCGGAACAATAACGGACAGAATCAGGGACAAAATAATAATCAGTCCCCTATCTTCACCAATAATTCCCAACACTCCGGACCCAGAAGATAAAATTTTTAAATCAATAAGTACCTAAAAATTAGGTAAGCGGTGAATAGAAGGCCTAAACCTTCCCTCCACCGCTTTTATTATTTAAAACTGACTCCAGCAAAGTTCTCTTACCTAAACTAACAACCTTTGCTAATTCATATAGCTATGCAAATTTTCTGATATGGCCGCCTTAATCTCATCCAGCTTCTCAAAACGGCGGCGATGCTGGGCCCGCTTGGACGGCTTCAGCTCGCTCATATCCTTCCGGTGCTCCGGGATAGGCAGCTCATAAAACCGGGGATCAGCGCAAGCCTTACCCTCCGCCTCCTGCCAAAAGGCGTTAAGGTCCACCTTCAGCTTCCGGTCCATCCGCCAGTGATTCATGGCGTAATAACCTTCATTAGAAACGGCGATAATACGCTGAGCGCCGATAGTCTCCGCCAGACAGCGCAGACACCATAAAATAAGATTTTTTGGCCGGTATCCGAAAAAAGCTTTGGTCATATTTTTAATAACTTCCGCCCCATTACTAAGTCCCTGCAAAGCGCCCACCCCAATAGTCAGACTATTGGGATCCGCCCCGGCTCCCTTTGGTCCATCCCCCAAGGTAAACATGATTTGATAAATGTGGGTGCCATAATCCCAACCGGTATGTACCTCATCCTCGCTATCCCAAACCAACTCCAGGGAGAGACAGCCTTCCTTTTGCTGCCCGTCCCGGAACACCAGATAGAGGATCAAAGGCTTACCCTCAAACTCATCCTTCCAAAGAGGCACCCGTTCGCCCTTGATATACAGCCGTTCTAACAGCGGCGGAGTAAAAAGCTTCTCCATCCAGAGAATATGCCGCCTTACATAGTAGGCCCGCTCTCCAAAGGAAGAATCCTTATAAAAGACCTGCCGGGTAGCCTGATCAATGAACCAGGGACAATTCTCCATGACCAGCCGTCTGGCCTCCGTGGTCTTAAAAAACTCTACGTGCTCACTGATAGCTTTTTCATGCAGCTTACAACGAGTCAAAAAGACATAATAGCGTTTGTAATCCCGCCAGTCTTCACACTTATACACCTTGCGCCCCAAACGTCTTAATAGTTCCCAATCCATCTTTATAATATCCTCCAAATTATTTTAAAAATAAAACCTAACCCCCAGATTGTATTTTCCTATATATATTATAAGAGAAAGGAACCCGTATTTAAAGTAGAATAATTCTTTTTTTTAAGATTTTTGGTTTTTTTTAGGAAATAAATGCCTTTTGGCGGTAAAACCGCTATAATAATATCAGTTACCAAAACTGTTGCTAAATATTTCGCTGCCACCCGTTTAACGCGTGGTTGTTAATTAAACCAGTTTAACCGGCCCAATGCCGTTTAAACCAGAAAGGACCCTTATGCGTTTTTTACATACCGCTGACTGGCACCTGGGGCGTCTGCTCCACGGCCTGCATCTTACCGAGGACCAAAGCTATGTTTTAGATCAGCTGATTCAAATCACCCAAGAGGAAAAGACCGAGGCCGTCCTTATAGCCGGCGATATTTACGACCGGTCCGTGCCGCCGGTCCAGGCGGTAGAGCTGTTAAATGAAACTCTGGAACGCCTCATCCGGGAAGCGGGCCAGCAGGTCATTCTCATTGCCGGCAATCACGATAACCCGGAGCGGTTAGGCTTTGCCAGCCGCCTTTTAGCCCGGGAAGGCCTGCATATTATCGGGCCGCTGCGCCCGGATACCCCGCCGGTTGTGCTCACTGATGAGGATGGCCCGGTGTATTTTGCGCCCTTGACTTACGGGGAGCCTTTAGCGGCCAGGGCCGTACTGGCAGAGCCCGAACCACCGGAAACAAATCCCGCTCCCCTGCAGACCCATGAAGAAGTGGTGCAGCGGCAAATCGAGCTTCTCCTGGCCCAGATTCCCCCTGACGCCCGCAAAGTGGCCCTGGCCCATGTTTTTCTAACCGGGGCCGCCCCCTCTCCCGACAGCGAAAGGCCTTTGGCCATCGGCGGCGTGACCACGGTCAGCGCCCGGCTTTTTGCGCCCTTTAACTACACTGCCCTGGGACATCTGCATATGTGCCAGAGCTGCGGGGAGAAAATCCGCTATGGCGGTTCGCTGCTCAAATACTCTTTTAATGAAGCCACGCAAAAAAAAGGTGTCCAGATAGTAGATTTAGCCGCCGACGGCAATCTGCAAATCAAGACCCTGCCTTTAGTTCCTAAACATGATTTACACTGCCTGAAAGGCAGCTTTAACCAGCTAATGCGCGAGCCGGCGCCGGAAGCTCTGCCATCTTATCTGCAGATTACCCTGACCGACCCGGCACCCATCCTGGACGTCAAGTACCGGTTAGAACAGATTTATCCCCACATCCTGAACCTGCAATACGAAAGACTCCAGCCTCAGGCCCAAGCTGCCGAGGGTACATCTTCCCGTCAGCAGTTAGGCCCGGCCGAGCTGTTTAAAAACTTTTTTGTCCAAACCAGCGGACGGGAACTAAATACAGCGGAAGTCCAGCTCCTGCAGACAGCCTTGGCCGAACTGGCCAGGTCCGAAGATGTTTAACAGAGAAATAATGGGTATTACAATAGGTATTACCAAAGATATTGCAAGAGATATTGCAGGTGGTAGACAAGGAATGCCGCCAGCACTGGCGGAGGAAGGCAGCTTAAGATGAAACCCGTTTTGTTAAGAATGCAGGCTTTCGGCGCTTATGCGTCGGAACAGATTATAGATTTTACCAGGCTGGGTGATAAAAACTTTTTTTTAATCACCGGTCCTACCGGCTCCGGTAAGACCACTATCCTGGATGCCCTGACCTTTGCCCTGTACGGTACCGCCAGCGGCCGTCTGCGGGACGGTAAATCCCTGCGCAGCGATTATGCCCCGGTAGAGACCAGGACTTTGGTAGAGTTTACCTTTACCTTAGGCGAGCGCAAGTATTGTGTCAGCCGCTCCCCGGAACAGGAAGTAGCCAAGCAGCGGGGCAGCGGTACCAGAAAGCTTCCTGCCGCCGCTTCCCTGGTCCAGCTTTTGACGGATGGCAGCCTGAAACCCTTAGCCGCCAAGGTCGATGAGGTCACCCGCACGGTGACCAGCCTCTTAGGCTTTAACGCCGACCAGTTCACCCAGATTGTTCTTCTGCCCCAGGGCGAGTTCCGGCAATTTCTCCTGGCCGAGTCCCAGGATAGAAAGTCTATCCTGGAAACCATCTTCAACACGGTCTTCTATAGCCGCCTGGAAAATTTACTGGCCGAGAAGGCTAAAGCCCTGGCCGCCGACTACGAGACGAAAAAACAGCAGCGGGCTTTTTGGCTGGAACAGCAGCAAATCACCAAGGAAGAAGAACTGCCGGCCAAGCTTACCGCCCTCACTGCTAAGCTCACCGTTGCCCTGACGCAAAAAGCCCAGGGCCAGGCCAAGCTGGACGACGCTAATACCAAACTGACCGCGGCCGAAATACTGGAGGGCCGATTCAGGGAAAATGAAGCGGCGGCAGCAGCTTTACAAACCCTTACCGCCACGCTCCCGGAACTGGAAAAACTGCAGCAGCAGATTAAAACCGCCGAAGCCGCCTTAACCTTAAAAGATAGTTACCGGGCAGCCTATGACGCTTACCAGCAGCTCAAGCAAAATACCTCCGAGCTGGAAACAGTTGCCGCCAGCCTGCAAAAGGCCAAGCTGGAAGTAGAAAAGTTTAAACAGCAGATTGCCGGCAGTCTGGCCACCTTTCTGCCGGACGTTTCTGCAAGATCCTCCGCCCCGGCGGCAGGAACACTTTCTCCGGCAGCAGCCACGCACACCGCTCCCGGCGAGACGGAGCTGTTCTCTCTTTTCGCAGGGTCTGCTTCCCAAAATCCTGCAGGCTCTTCTCCCCAGGAAGCTCTGCAATCGTTAGAAGCAACCATCTCGCACTTGACTACCGAGGCCGGTAAGCTGGCCGGGGTCACCGAAGAATTAGAACGGCTGGCCGCGTCCTTAGAAGACGGCGTCCCCTGCCCGGTCTGCGGTTCCCTCCATCATCCTCATCCGGCTACCGTCACCGCCGAGGCCCGGGCGGCCCTGCAAAACGACATCAACCTCAAAACCCGGGCCGCCTCCCGGCTAAAAGCCCTGCAGCAGCATCTGTTCCAGGCCCAAACCAGAGAAACCGCTGTCCAGAGTCAAAGCGAAGCCTTACAAAAACAGCAGGATAAATTTAAGCTTAAGGCCCAGGAAACCCAGCGCCTCTACCAGCAGGAACTGACCGCTTCCGTTTTTGCAGATACTAAGTCCTTCCTGCAAGCGGCCAAGCTTTCTGTATCGCTGGCAAAACTCCGTCAGGAGGTTAAACACCGGGAAGCGGTCTACGCCGCAGCCCGGGACCGGGCCAATCGGGCAGCCGCCGCTATTAAGGACCAGGTAAGACCGGCCCTGGCCGCGCTGCGGCAGCAAGCCCAGGAGCTGGCCCGGCTGCAGGAAGCCGCGGTCAAAGAAGCGTCTATTTTGGAAGCCCAGCAACAGTCCCTCACCCAGGCCCAAAAAGCCCTGGCAGCTTTGCAGACCCAGTTGGCAGCTTTAGATGAAGCTTACCAGACCAGCGCCCTGTTAGCCGAGACCGCTAAAGGCAACAACGCTGCCAGAATTTCCTTGTCGGCCTTCGTCCTGCAAACCATCTTAGACGATGTGCTCCTGGCCGCCAATGTCCGTCTGGAAACCATGAGCAGCGGGCGCTATCTTTTGCGGCGCAGCGAAGTTTTAGGCGATGCCCGTAAAAAAAGCGGCCTGAACCTGGAAGTTAGTGATGCCTATACCGGCGTAGCCCGGCCCGTTAAAACTTTAAGCGGCGGGGAAATCTTTCTGGCTTCCCTGGCCCTGGCCTTAGGTCTGACCGACGTGGTCCAGTCCTATGCCGGCGGCCTGCGACTGGATACCATCCTGGTAGATGAAGGCTTCGGCTCCCTGGACCCGGAAGCCCTGGATGCCGCTTTAGCAGCCTTGACCGATTTACAGGCCAACGGGCGGCTGGTAGGCATTATCTCCCATGTGGCGGAACTGGAGGAACGGATTCCCACCCGGCTGGAAATCATCCCCGGCGAACACGGCAGCCGGGCAGAGTGGATAATTTAAACAGCCCGCCTTGGTCCCCCAAAATTACTTTCAGTACAATTAATTTCTTCTTATTGCTTCACGTGAAACACTAATGAAATAAAATTTTTATCACTTTCCTAAAAAACAAATACCGCCGGTAAAAGGATTACTATCTCCCTTTATCTGCGGTATTTTTTTACTATTTTTTAGGCTGTTTCAACCAGGCACCTACGTACCCTGCATTCAAGTTTCCAACAAGCCCTTACCTTCCCTGAATTCAGGTTTCAGACAAGCATTTCCGTCCCCGCTCCAGAGCTTTCACGAAATAGCGGTAGCTGACAAACAGGAAAATGGAAGCCGCCACCCAGGCAATAGGGCTGGCGTAGCAGACCCCCATAAATCCCCACATCTGGGCCAGGTACATGGCCGCCCCGGTACGCATCAAAAGCTCGATTACCGCGGAGATAAGCGGCACCACGGCTACCCCCATCCCCTGGACCGCTCCCCGGTAAATAAAGAGCTGACTTAAGAAAAAGTAAAAGGGCACGCTTAAGTTTAAATAACTGCTGGCAAAACCGATGACATCCGTATTGACACTATCCACAAAGATGGTGATGATCTGCTCGTTAAAGAGAAATACCAGCACCGCCGCCAAAATACTAAAACCCATGGCCACAAAAGAACAGCGCTTCACCCCGTCCCGGATCCTGTCAAAGCGCCCCGCCCCAAAGTTCTGGGCGCTGAACACCGCCATGGCCAGGCCAAAGGAAATCATGGGTTGAATAGCCAGCTGCTCCACCCGCATGGCTGCCGTAAATCCGGCAATGGCCAGGGGGCCGAACTTATTGCACACTGCCTGAATTAAGATCATCCCCAGCCCCATGACGGAAAACTGGGCGGCCATGGGCAGGCCGATCTTCAGATGCTGCACGGCAAAGGCCCAATCAAAATGGCAATCTTTTTTTTGCAGCGCCAAAATCGGGAATCTAGCCTTAATATAAAGCACGCACAGCACTACCGAGATACCCTGGGCGATAACCAGCGCCACGGCGGAACCGGGCACGCCCCAGCCGCAGTAGATGATAAAAAACAGGGCCAGGATAATGTTAACAATCGTAGCGATAATCAAAAAATACAAGGGCGTCTTGCTGTCACCTAAGGAACGCAAGATGCCGGAGAGCAAATTATAGGCCATCATAACGATCAGGCCGTGAGAAATAATAGCCACGTAGCTGCGGGCATCGGCGTACAGCTCCGCCGGGATATTCATCAGCTGCAGGGCCGGATCCAAAACGGCAAATACGATCAGGTCAATGACCCCTACCGCCGCCACGCTGAGCATGGTAGCCATAGCCGCACTGCGACGCATATTGTCCATATCTCCGGCTCCGTAATACTGACCCGTCACCACGGTGAACCCGTTGCTCATTCCCATGGTCACCACCACCAGCAGCATAAAGACCGGGGCCGCCGCACCTACCGAGGCCAGGGCGTTGACCCCGATGGTCCGGCCTACGATGATAATATCCGAGATACTATATAATTGTTGAAAAACATTGCCGATCAAGAGCGGCACCATAAAGCCCAGCAGCAGCTTCAAAGAACCGCCGGTAGTCATATTCTTTACCATAATTAAACCTCAAAATCCCCTCATAAATTGCCTTGTTCATAGTGACAAGAAATGTCACTTTATAGCTTATTCTTGTAGCTTGTCTTTGTATCTTGTTTGTCCTTAGAATCTTTAGATCTTATCTTTAGATCTTATCTTTAGATCTTATCTTTAGATCTTATCCTGATACATCCGGCGTCCTTTGAAGTAGACCGGCGTCAGCTTACAAGCTTCCGCCAGCTGCGCCGCCAGCTTTAAATTGCGGCCCACGTGTTCCGGATAGTGGGAATCGCTGCCCAGGGTGCAGTACTTCCCGCCCAGCTCCTGATAAAACTTATATAACTCTAGAAGCGGCGGCAGCACCGACGCATCCTCAAAGCGCCGGGTGTTAATCTCCAGAGGCTTTTCTTTAGCAATCAGCGTCTCAAAGATTTGCGCATAAATTTCCTTATGGTCCGCCAGATACAGGTTCTTATCCTGGTAGGGCCAGTAGCGGCAAATGTAATCAATGTGGCCGAAGGAATCAAAATTATCATGGGACCGGACGCAGGCCAGGGCATCCGCCAAAAAGGCCTCTTCCACCTGGCTCTTGGTCAAACCCTGGTAAGTAGTCTGATTGTACATATCAGATTTATGGACGAAGTGCAGGGACCCGATCACATAGTCAAAGGGATAACCCTCCGGCACCAGATTCTCCTTGGCCGCCAGGTGGGGCTGCATCCCTACCTCGATGCCCAGGAGGACCTGTTCGCTGCGGGAGAAACCGTCCCGGCGAAAATATTCGTCCCGGTCAAACACAAACTGCGTAGGATCAGGATATTCGTAGTCCCAATGCTCAGTCACGATCAGGCCTATACCAGCCTTAGCGGCCGCCGCCATCGCCTCTGGCAGCTTCATATGGGAATCCGTAGAAAAATCACAATGAGTATGAGTATCAAACACGCTGTTTCCTTCTTTCTTAAATGGCGCTCATTAACGCTTAGCTGAGCTCTGTTTCCGCCTCTGACCACGCGATCAGCGCTTAACTTAAACCTGTTCCAGCCAGCTCTGTGCATCCTGCCTTGGGGTCTTAGTCCAGGCCTGTTTTCATCTTTTCTTCCTATTATATATAAAGATAGCGGGCCCGTAAGCCCGCTTTATCTTCTAGTAAGAGGCATAGAGCCCAGGACCCGTTTTCAACAGCTGGCAGTGACCAGCAGCTGGCAAAAGCTTCGGGTCTAGGTGGCTGTTTATACGTTAAAGCGGAACTCCACCACATCGCCGTCCTGCATCACATAATCCTTACCTTCCATCCGTACCAGGCCTTTTTCCTTGGCGGCCGCTTTGCTTCCGCAGGCTACCAGGTCCTGATAGGAAACAATCTCAGCCTTGATAAAGCCCCGTTCAAAATCCGTATGAATCTTGCCGGCCGCCTGTGGCGCCTTCATGCCGATGTTGATAGTCCAGGCCCGGCTTTCCATCTCGCCGGCGGTTAAGAAGGTCTGCAGACCCAAAAGTGTAAAACCTGCCTTGATCAGACGGTCTAAACCTGCTTCCTTTAAACCCATCATCTCCAAATATTCCTTGGCCTCTGCCGGCTCCATCTCGGCGATATCGGACTCAATCTTAGCTGAGATGGTTACCACCTGAGAGCCCTCTTTAGCCGCATAAGCGGACAGCGCTTGCACATATTTATTCCCGGAGGCATCCGCCGCCTCGGACTCAGCTACGTTGGCCACGTAAATCACCGGCTTCATGGTCAAAAGATGAGCCTCGGCCAGAGCCGCCTTATCATCATCGGTAAGACCCTGTCCCCGGGCGGGAACGGCCTCACTTAAAGCGGCGCTGACCTTTTTAAATAAGGCCTTAACCGCCGGCGCTTTTTTATCATGAGCCTTGATCAGTTTCTCAATCCGGCTCATCTGCTTGTCTAAGGACTCCATATCCGCCAGGCAAAGCTCCGTGTTGATGATCTCAATATCCCGGACCGGGTCGATGCTGCCTTCCACGTGGGTAATGTTGCCGTCCTCAAAGCAGCGCACCACCTCGCAGATAGCATCCGTCTCCCGGATATGGGCTAAAAACTTATTGCCTAAACCTTCGCCCTTAGAAGCGCCCTTCACCAGGCCGGCAATATCCACAAACCGCATGGCCGCCGGCACAATCCGGCCGCTCTTAAACATCTTGGCCAAAACGTTCAGCCGCTCGTCCGGCACGTCCACCACGCCAACGTTGGGCTCAATGGTACAAAAGGGGTAATTGGCCGCTTCGGCTCCCGCCTTGGTGATAGCGTTAAACAAAGTGCTCTTGCCTACGTTAGGCAGACCTACGATTCCCATTTCCAGATTAGTACTCACTTACATCGCTCCTTAATTAACAGGTTTTATTCTCCGGCCAGCTAACACCAGAAAATAATCCTTCAAATTATAATGTCTGATAGATTATTGTACTATAAACTGCTATTTTTCGCAATAAGATAAAAAAAACAGGTATGTGTCAAGGTTTTCTCGGTAAAAATTTTGAGCTCCTAAAATAGCACCTTACAAGGGTCAGTATTTCCCCAAAAATGCATCAGGCAAAAAATTTAGCCAACCGCCCTAACGGACTGCTAGAAGA
>Ga0268357_100218_pt1 | contig 93332 bp, 81 predicted proteins | sample BioMet10_FD_192466 | JGI IMG/M metagenome (GOLD analysis project Ga0268357, IMG submission 192466) | Sewage microbial communities from Oakland, California, United States - Biofuel 10 (Illumina Assembly) | ecosystem: Engineered > Wastewater > Sewage > Unclassified | place: USA: California... | reverse complement strand
TACTACCGAGAATCTTTTGGTACTAATGGGAAGCATGCTTCCTATTCCTGCTGATAAAGTGCATTAACAACCCAAACTGATTATTGCGGTAATGTGATCTATGAAAATGGAACTCTCAGCAGAATACAAATTGATGGCAGGTATATAACAATGAGTGGTACAGCACCCACTTACCATTACTATATTCAGGATCATCAGGGAAACAACCGAGTAGTATTCAATCAAAGTGGAACGATTGAACAAACCAATCATTACTATCCTTTCGGAATGACTTTCGGTGAAGGAATTGATAATTCTGATAATAGATATAAGTACAATGGCAAGGAACTTGATAGGATGCATGGATTGGATTTGTATGATTATGGTGCACGGCATTATGATGCTGCTATTGGTAGATGGGGCGTTATAGATCCCTTGGCTGAGAAGTATTATTCTATTTCACCGTATGCGTATTGTGGGAATAGTCCAATTAGATTTATTGATCCGAATGGAAAAGAAATTCGAATTAGAGGAGATGAAAAGTATAGGAATGAGACCTTTAATAACCTGCAACAGTTGTCATCTAGCAAATTAGTACTTCTTAAGAATGGGAAAGTTGTAGAGGCCTCTTTATATAAAGGCAAAAGCTCTCAAATATTTTTAACTGGAAAAGTGACTGGAAATGGGAAAGACAAAGTAAATGGAACTGCATTAGTTCACGATGTAATTAGTGATAAACATACCGCCACTATTCAATCAGGAAAAGATAACGAATTTTTTCCAACTTCTCAGACAGATGCTTCAACTGCTAAGGTCGGTAGTGGGGGGATTCTTAGCTTTAACAATGAACCAACTGGTTTTGTGAGAGGTCTTGTTAATAAGGACGGAACTGATTATGTTTCTGATCAAAGTGTTTTAGGTCATGAATTGTTACACGCCAGACATTCTTTTCAAGGGACTGTTAATTATAAAAATGTCAGAGTAATTGATCCTGATAATCAAATTAATAAAATTTTACCCATAGAAGAAATTAGAACAAGACGGATGGAAAATTATATACGAATCGAACAGGGAGATAAACCACGTGCGCAACCAATTATTATTAATCAATAGTTATGAAATGGATATATATATTATTATGCTGTTTTGTATCAATAAGCTGCATAAATAACGAAAAAGCAGGATTATTTCTATTTACAGACAAATTAGTTAATCGCTGGGAGAAGGCGACAATTGATACTATTAATAATATTTGTGATCGGAATAAAAATACAAAAGTAGCTCCTTTTTATTTAGAACAGCTAAGTTTTTATAAAACAGGTTTATACAACCATGAAGCAAGACTGCATTTCATTGAAGATTTAAAACATGATACTACATTTATGAATGCTAAAATTACGGATTGTATTCTTGTTGAAACTCAATATGAATCTAAAATGTACAATATGATTATTTATAATTCAAAGAATCAAAATATCTGTTTGTCTTATAGATTATGGTATACAACAAATGTAAGGGATAAATTTTTTATGCTTTACAAAAAAGACACTATTGATAATAAGAAGCTGCAAAGATTTATTCAAGAAGTCAAAAAATCGAATTTGTTCAAGAATGAAAGCAATAATGGAGAGTACTATAATGGAAATATACTTGTAACATTTTTCTCTAAAGATAGAGCCGAGGTTTTTCCATATTTGACATATAACTTCTCAAATAGCATTTATAGAAGCTATAATGATATGTTTAAATAGAGAAATGAATTAAAATAGCAAAAATTCAATACAATATATTAAATTTGCCAAGTGCGTTACAATTTACCGAAGGACATACTTCAGAGTATCTTTATGATGCTGCCGGAATAAAACGAAAGGTAAAGCAAGTAACCACTACCGAGAATCTGTTGGTGCCAATGGGAAGCATGCTTCCTGTTCCTGCTGATAAAGTAGCAGTAACAACACAAACGGATTATTGCGGTAATGTGATCTATGAAAACGGAGTTCTGAGCAGAATACTTGTAGATGGTGGCTATATAACAATGAGTGGCACAACGCCTATTTACCATTATTATATTCAGGATCATCAGGGAAATAACCGAGTAGTATTCAATCAGAATGGAACAATTGAACAAACTAATCATTATTATCCCTTTGGAATGACTTTTGGTGAAGGGATTGATAATTCTGATAACAGGTATAAGTATAATGATAAGGAACTTGATCGGATGCATGGTTTAGATTTGTATGATTATGGTGCTCGAATGCAGGATGCTGCTATTAGTAGATGGGGAGTTGTTGACCCATTAGGAGAAAACCATCCTGAAATATCACCTTATGCTTTTTGTGGCAACAATCCTCTCAATAGAATTGATCCTGATGGTTTGGACTGGTATCAAGATGATAAGGGAGTTGCTTTCTGGCAAGAAGGGAATGCAAAAACAGTTACTCGTAATGATGTAACCTGCAATAACATTGGAGCAAATTATTCATATATCTCAGGCAATACGATATATAGCTTTGAACAACAAGAAATGGTCAGAGTGTATGTTTCTGTACTGGATAAAAGCGACTTTCAAACGCAATTTGACAGTAGGTTTGGAGATGACCAAAAACAAAAAACTGCTTGTAAAAAAGCTTGTGATGTAATGGAATCAATGCAGGTGTAAAATCAGCAGCAAGAAATGATGCAACTCAACAAGTAGGAAAAGAAGTAGGTACACAAGGGAATCATAGTATTGTACCGACAAGTAATCTAGCTAATGGAAATAGAACATTAGTACAAGAGGTGGAACTAAATGGAAATCCTGTGATCGTGGGTGTTGACAGAGGCATTCATGGAAGAAATATAAATGATGGTACAACTGATCATTGGATTGTAATATCAGGATATACTGATGATTTAAAGAATGGCTCTACTTCATATAATTACTTTGATCCAGGGAATAAAAATCCATCTCAAGGAACCAGCGCAGTGAATGTACTAACACGAACTAATAATGGACTTCTAAGTACCCCCAATAGGAGACCGATATATACAGTTACTAATATTAGACCGAATAAATGATTTATTATGAACAGAAAAAGAATCTTCCTAATATTAATTTGTTGTCCTATAATTACAATGTGTATGGGACAATCTAATGATTTCAATACTTTTTTAAGCAAATTTAGGCTACTAGAATTTCCATTTACAGTTGATAATGGACCTATAAAAAGTAATACCCAACTTTTTAAAAATGGGTTTCAAAGAACGGAGTTCCTTAAATATCTCAATGGGATTAACGAGTATACAAATAAGGATACTTATTTTTACTTTGGTGGGAAAGCTAAATACAAAAAATTTGATATTTTAATTTATATGATCGCAAATTTTGGTGATGCTCCTGCTCTAGATACAATAAAGGTAGAATTAGTTATTTTGAATTCAGAAAGGAAAATGTTGTCAAAAATAGTTATAGGAGGACAAGAAACAGAAGATAAATTAATCAACTGTGTTCTAAATCAAGATATGACTTTTACTGTCTCAATATTAGATTCATCATACAAGTTAATGAGAAAACAGAGCTACTTTATTGGTGTTGATGGGATGATCAATGTTATTATTCCCAAAATCCAGAAATGAATTTAAAATAAGATTGAAATGGGAATTGTTGATCAAATTATGATGGATCTATTTTAGCTCTTCTAGTAATATATCTAGCTTCTTCTTCTTATGGGTGTGGAACTTGCTTGTATTGAATTTTGCATTATCTGTGTCTTTCTTAAGTTTTTGTTTAATTATTCAGGAATATTAGATGAAGCAGGAATCCTTGAGATTCAGAGGATAATGTTTTTAATAACTTGGTTTTTTCTTTATTGGGTAATGAAAAAGAAATAATTAATAATAAGTGGAGGCTCTTCACTACTCCCATTTATCCTTTTCTTGTATTATAATGTGAATGAGTACTAAAACTCGCCATCTTATTGCTTTTTTTAGTACCTTTGCGGCCGAAAATTGATAGTAATTTAAACAATTAATATTATGAGCAAGAAAGCCCTTTTAATGATTCTTGATGGTTGGGGAATTGGAAACCAATCAAATGCAGATGTTATATTCAATACTCCCACTCCTTACTGGGATTCTTTAGTAAAAACATACCCAAACTCTCGCTTGGAAGCTAGTGGTGAGAACGTTGGATTGCCCGATGGACAGATGGGTAACTCTGAAGTGGGTCACTTAAATATTGGTGCAGGACGCGTTGTTTACCAGGATTTAGTAAAAATCAACAAGGCTTGCCGTGAAAATACAATTATGCAGAATCCTGAAGTGGTTGCTGCTTTTACTTATGCAAAGGAAAACGGTAAGTCTGTTCACCTTATGGGGCTGACTTCAGACGGTGGTGTGCACAGTTCTCTTGATCACCTGTTCAAACTGACTGAAATAGCTAAAGAATATGCTATTGAAAATACATTTATCCACTGTTTCATGGATGGTCGTGATACTGACCCAAGAAGTGGTAAGGGTTTTATTGAACAGCTGGATGCTCAGTGCAAAAAAACTACAGCTAAGATTGCTACAATCATTGGCCGTTATTATGCAATGGACCGTGATAAACGTTGGGAACGTGTGAAAGAGGCTTATGATTTGTTGGTTAACGCAACAGGTAAGAAAGCTGATTGCATGGTTTCTGCTATGCAGGAATCTTATGATGCTGACGTTACTGACGAATTTATCAAACCTATCGTAAATGCTTGTGTAGACGGAAGAATCAAGGAAGGTGATGTAGTTATCTTCTTCAACTACCGTAATGACCGTGCTAAGGAACTTACTGTTGTGCTTACTCAGCAGGATATGCCTGAAGCTGGAATGAAGACTGTACCTGGATTGCAATATTATTGCATGACTCCGTATGATTCTTCTTTCAAGGGTGTTCATATCTTGTTTGACAAGGATAACGTTCAGAATACATTGGGCGAATATCTTTCTTCTCAGAAGAAAACTCAGCTTCACATTGCTGAAACTGAAAAATATGCTCACGTTACTTTCTTCTTTAATGGTGGACGTGAAACTCCGTTTGAAGGTGAAGAACGTGTATTGATTAACTCTCCGAAAGTGGCTACTTACGACTTGAAACCGGAAATGAGTGCTTACGAGGTGAAAGATGCTTTGGTTGCTGAAATCAACAAGAATAAATTCGATTTCATCGTAGTGAACTACGCTAACGGCGACATGGTGGGCCACACTGGTGTATACGAAGCTATCGAAAAAGCTGTAAAGGCTGTTGATACTTGCGTGAAAGAAACTATTGAAGCTGCTAAGGCTAACGGTTACGAAGCTATTATCATTGCCGATCACGGTAATGCTGATAACGCTGTAAACGAAGATGGTTCTGCCAATACTGCTCACTCTTTGAATCCTGTTCCATGTATCTATGTTACAGAAAACAAAGATGCGCAAGTAGCTGATGGTCGTTTGGCTGATGTTGCTCCAACTATCCTGAAAATTATGGGATTGGAAGCGCCAAAAGAAATGACTGGAAACGTATTGATTAAATAATAGACCAATGATTCAAATAGACGATACCATCATCAGCCTGGATGTTTTTAAGGAGAAATTCCTGTGCAACCTTGATGCCTGTAAAGGTGAGTGTTGCATAGAAGGGGATGCTGGTGCGCCATTGGAAGAGTCAGAGGTGGAACAGTTAGAGAAAGTTCTTCCGGTTATCTGGAAGGACCTTTCTCCTGAGGCTCAGGCTGTAATAGAAAAGCAGGGTGTTTGCTATAAAGACGAGGATGGAGATCTGGTTACTTCAATTGTGAATGGAAAAGATTGTGTGTTTACCTGCTACGATGAGAAAGGATGTTGCTATTGCGCCATCGAAAAGGCTTATCGTGATGGGAAAGTAGACTTTTACAAACCTGTTTCCTGCCATCTTTATCCAATCCGTGTACAGAAGTATCCTGAGTTCAAAGCTGTAAATTATCATCGTTGGAGTGTGTGCAAAGCGGCGGTTCTTCTTGGAGAAAAGGAGGATATGCCGGTTTACAAGTTCCTGAAGGAACCTCTTATCCGTAAATTCGGAGAAGATTGGTATACTGAACTTGAAATTGCTGCAGAGGAAATGAAGAATAGAGGAATTATCTAATCTAAATATTACAGGCCCATGAAAACTGCTATTGTATATCTTTCTAAATATGGCACCACAAAAAAGGTCGCCGGAATGATTAAGGAACGTTTGATGGATGATGATGTGATTATGATTGATTTAAGTGTAGACATTTCTCCTGATCTCTCTTCTTATGAACGTATTATTGTAGGAAGTTCTGTTTATGTAGGCTCTGCTAAGAAGAAATTCAGAGAATTTTGTTTGAAGAATCATGTTTCTTTATTTGCTGTTAAAGAAGTGGGGCTCTTCCTCTGTGGAATGGAACCAGATGAAATAAAGCAAAAGGAGGAAATGGTTCGCTCGTTTCCGGAGGAATTACTTCGTCATTCCAAAGCAAGAGGGTTTATGGGTGGTGAAATTCAGTTTGAAAAGATGAATCTACTGGAAAAATTTGCTGTTAAGAAGATTATGAAAACAACTTCTTCGGTTTCAAATATCAATGAACAGGCGATAGACCATTTCGTGCAAAAAATGTTAAGTTGAAATTCTTTTAAATCAATTATTGCTATATATAAAAGAAGAGGCTGTGCAAATGACACAGCCTCTTCTTTTATAATAATATAATGTTGTTTATGCATCAATATTTGCATAAGTTGCGTTATCTTCGATAAACTCTCTACGGGGGCCTACATCTTCACCCATTAGCATAGAGAAGATATAATCGGCTTCAGCTGCATTCTCAATATTAACCTGACGTAAAGTACGATTGTCCGGGTCCATAGTTGTGTCCCAAAGCTGTTGAGCGTTCATTTCTCCCAAACCTTTGTATCGTTGGGTGTGAATAGCGTTCTCAGAACCCCCACCGTAAGTTTGGATGAAACGCTGACGTTGATCTTCTGTCCAGCAGTATTCTTCTGTTTTACCCTTCTTGCATAAGTATAATGGTGGGTTAGCAATATAAAGATATCCGTTCTGGATAATCTGTGGCATAAAGCGGAAGAAGAATGTCATAATAAGGGTGTCGATGTGAGAACCATCGACATCGGCATCGGTCATGATGATAATCTTCTTATAACGTAGCTTTTCAATGTTAGCTTCCTGAGAATCATCTTCTGTGCCAATACTTACTCCCAGTGCAGTGTAGATATTACGTATTTCTTCACTTTCGTAAGCTTTATGACGCATTGCTTTCTCTACGTTCAGAATCTTACCACGGAGTGGCAGGATTGCCTGAAATGCGCGGTTACGGCCTTGCTTGGCTGTACCCCCTGCAGAATCTCCCTCGACAAGGAATATCTCACATCTTTCAGGGTCCTTATCAGAGCAGTCGGCCAGCTTGCCGGGAAGTCCTCCACCAGACATTGGTGATTTTCGTTGCACCATTTCACGCGCTTTGCGGGCGGCATGACGGGCTGTAGCTGCAAGAATAACCTTGTCTACAATCATTTTGGCTTCTCTTGGATGCTCCTCAAGATAATTAGTCAGAGCTTCACCCACAGCTTGATCTACCGCACCCATTACTTCGTTATTACCTAACTTAGTCTTGGTTTGTCCCTCAAACTGAGGTTCGGCAACTTTGATAGAAATAACAGCAGTTAATCCTTCGCGGAAGTCATCTCCGGAGATTTCTACTTTTAGTTTCTCAAGGAGCTTGGAGTCTTCTGCGTATTTCTTCAGCGTGCGGGTTAATGCGCGACGGAAACCGGCAAGGTGAGTACCACCTTCTATGGTATTGATATTGTTAACATACGAGTGGATATTCTCAGTGTAAGAAGTGTTATAAACAATTGCCACTTCTACAGGAGTGCCTTGCTTCTCTGTGTTGATGTAGATTACATCGTTGATAAGCTTTTCACGTGAGGAATCAACAAAGCGAACAAATTCTTTCAAACCTTCTTCTGAATGGAAAGTTTCATGTTTGAAACTTCCGTCTTCATTCTTAACGCGGTTATCTGTTAGCGTGATAGTAAGTCCGGCATTCAGGTATGCAAGTTCACGCATACGAGTAGCCAGGATATCATATTTGTATTCTGTTACAGTAAAGATAGATCCATCGGGATGGAAAGTTACGCGTGTTCCGGTCTTGTCTGTTGTTCCCACAACCTTAACGGCTTCTTTTGGTATACCGCAGGAATATTCTTGCTGATATAATTCTCCGCCTCTTGCAACCTGGGCAACCAGTAATGTTGAAAGGGCATTAACGCAGGATACACCTACACCGTGTAAACCGCCGGATACTTTGTAAGAGCCTTTATCGAATTTACCACCGGCATGAAGTACAGTCATAACAACTTCCAGTGCTGATTTCTGCTCTTTTTCGTGAAAATCAACCGGAATACCACGGCCGTTATCCTGAACAGTAATTGAGTTGTCCTCGTTGATGTAAACTTCTATGTGGTCACAATAGCCTGCCAAGGCTTCGTCGATTGAGTTATCAACAACCTCATATACTAAATGGTGTAAACCTTTTAAACCGGTGTCTCCAATGTACATGGCAGGGCGCTTTCTAACGGCTTCTAACCCCTCTAGTACCTGAATACTGTCCGCGGAATACATTGAATCATTATTCGCTATTTGTTCTTCAGTCATATTTAATCTGTAATTATTTAAACAAAGCAAATATAGTGATTTTTATTGGTTTCAGCCACTTTAATTTGCCTAATTTTCACCTCGTTACGCTTTTTTATTTTGCTTTCCAAGACATATGTACATACACAAAAGGCCGGATAAATAACCCGACCTTATAGATATATAAAGAATGTACTTTAATTCTCTGTATTAAGCAAGCTTGTTGATGTAAACTGCTAATTTAGACTTTAAGTTGTTAGCTTTATTCTTGTGAATAACGTTTGTCTTTGCTAACTTATCGACCATTTTAGTAATACTCGGATACATTGCTGTAGCTTCTGACTTATCAGTAGTAGCACGAAGCTTTCTTACAGCATTTCTCATGGTTTTACCATAATATCTGTTATGAAGTCTTTTCGTTTCAGCTTGTCTAATTCTCTTGATTGATGATTTGTGATTTGCCATTTTTTTCGACTAATCTTTTAATTCTTTGAATTTATATTTTTAACTTTGTAGCCCGTGGGGGAGTCGAACCCCCCTTTCAAGAATGAAAATCTTGCGTCCTAACCGATAGACGAACGGGCCATTGTGGTCAAACATCTTTTTGTTTGGCGATCAGTGTATTTCCTGATTGCGGTGCAAAGATAAGGGATGTTTTTGAAATAGCAAAATATTCCTGCAAAAAAGTTTTTATGATTTTGCTCGCTTTATTCCTTTTTGATGTTCTACTGTTTGATTATCAATGGAATAAATAATGCATTTTTTTTTAGTTTTTTCTCCGCGATTATATCCAAACTATAAATTTGTGGTTAGATTCTTTTTTTTGTAGCTTTGTTTTTCAAAACTAAAAGTAAGGGGCGGAAGTCAATTATGCTACAAAAAACCATAGGGATTGTTCTTCATTCTATAAAATACAATGATACTTCTAACATTGTGGATATCTATAGTGAGTTATCCGGGCGGGCTTCTTTTCTGGTAAAGCTTCCCCGCTCTAAAAAATCAGCTGTGAAATCAGTACTCTTTCAACCTCTCTCAATTATTGAACTGGAAGCTGATTATCGTCCGACTTCTAGTCTTCATCGTGTGAAGGAAGCCAAATCTTATTATCCATTCTCTTCACTGCCCTATGATCCGTATAAATCTGCTATCGCTCTTTTTATTGCAGAGTTTCTTTATCGTGCGATTCGTGAAGAGGTTGAGAACCACCCTTTGTTTGCTTATCTGGTTTATTCTATTCAATGGCTGGATGAGCAGGATAAAGGTTATGCCAATTTCCATTTAGTATTTCTTATGCGTCTTTCCCGCTTCTTAGGACTTTATCCGAATCTGGAGGGTTATCATGAGGGAGATTATTTTGATTTGCTGAATGCTTGTTTCACGACAGGAAAACCATTTCACAATTCATTTATTGAGCCGGATGATGCTTCGAAGCTGGTAACTATAATGCGTATGAATTATGATACCATGCATCTTTTTGGAATGAGCAGGGTAGAACGTAGTCGTTGCTTACTTATTATAATTGATTATTACCGGCTTCATTTGCCTGAGTTCCCAGCTCTAAAATCACTTGACATTTTAAAAGAATTATTTGATTAGACCGGCTTGTTCTCCGGCTGGAAGAGTTCTCTGCGTCTGTATGTGCAAAGGTAGGGTATACCTGGATGAAGAGGGACATTATTGATGGCTGGAAGAATGATTGTGTGTGACTGGGAATGATTGACTGCGATATATAGCAGAAAGGTGCATAACTTTTTTGAAAAGTTACACACCTTATAAATATTAGTGCTAATTACTGATCTGCATTTGCGAGATTGAGACAATTTTCTTACTTCTTTAGCTCCTGGTAAAGGTTTAGTTTTATGCTAACAATTCCTTAACAAGTGCAGAAATAGCACGTCCTTCAGCCAATCCTGCAAGTTTCTTAGATGCTACACCCATTACTTTACCCATGTCTTTTGCACTTGTAGCTCCTGTTTCTGCAATAATTGCTTTAATGGCAACTTCCAGTTCCTCCGGGCTCATTTGTTTAGGAAGATAAATTTCCATAGCCTTAACCTGAGCTAATTCTGCGTCTGCAAGATCCTGGCGATTCTGGCCAATAAAGATTTCTGCAGAATCTTTCCCTTGTTTTACAAGCTTTTGGATGATTTTTAATGCTGCTTCGTCAGATAAAGTATCGTTTGCTCCCGGAGCAGTTTTAGCTTCTATAAAATATTTCTTCACGTTTCTAAGCGCTTCCAGTTTCACTTTATCTTTGGCTTTCATTGCCTCTTTGATATTTTCGCTGACTCTTTCAAATAAATCCATAATATATTCTTTTTAAATTAGAAACTTATAATTGTGCTGCCATCTTCCGTTTCTGGAACAATAACAGTTTCATCTGCTACTGCTTTACTCTTGATCTTTTCGAGGGTAGCTTTGTCACGTTGGTAAGTAGGGGAGGTCTCTATAGCCGAGATAATCTCTTCATTGTCTAAATCCTCAGGGTTGAAAAGATAGATATGACGACGTTTTTTATGTGCTTTTGCTCCTCCTTTGAGGGCGTCTTCACCATAGGTGTCCCGGATACGTCGGCGGTTTTCTTCCTCTTTCTCTTCCATCAGAACCAACCGTTCTTCTTCTTCCTGCGTTCTTTTGGTAATTACTTCATCCATGCCTGGTACATTCTTTATACCAAAGCCGGTTGCCAGAACAGTGACCTTGACTTTATTTCCCAATGTGTCGTCTACTGCGACACCCCAGATCACTTCCACGCCTTTTTCGAACTTACTCATAAACTCATGGACTTCGTTCATTTCTTCCATCATCAGTTCAGATTGTTCACAGAAAGAAACGTTGAGCAGTACTTTCTTGGCGTTGAAGATATCGTTGTTGTTCAGTAATGGTGAGTGAAGAGCATCTTCAATAGCTTTGCTTACACGATTTTCGCCTTCTCCTAAACCGGTACTCATAATTGCGACTCCACCGTTCTTGAGAATTGTATTCACATCTGCAAAATCAAGATTGACTTTCCCCCTCATTGTAATAATTTCAGCAATACTCTTTGCTGCAATTGAAAGTGTATCATCGGCTTTGCCGAATGCATTCATGAAGGTGAGGTCAGAATAGATCTCTCTTAAACGCTCGTTATTGATAACAAGCAAGGCATCTACATGCTTACTTATCTGTTCTACTCCATCAAGTGCCTGGATAATTTTCTTTTCACCTTCGAAAAGGAAAGGAATGGTGACAATACCCACAGTGAGTATGTCCATTTCCTTAGCTGTTTTTGCAATGACAGGGGCAGCACCTGTTCCGGTTCCTCCACCCATTCCTGCTGTAATGAAAACCATTTTTGTTCCATCACTCAAGAGCGTTTTAATATCTTCGAGACTCTCTTCTGCCGCAGCAGAAGCACGTTCCGGCTTGTTTCCGGCTCCCAGACCTTCGGTAATGGAACGTCCCAATTGCAGTTTTACAGGAACTGGAGATTCGGCCAGAGCTTGGTTATCTGTGTTGCACAGAACGAATGTTACATCATGTATTCCTTCCTTATACATGTGATTAACAGCATTTCCGCCGCCGCCGCCCACACCGATCACCTTAATTATACTAGGGGTGTCTGTAGGGAATTCAAATGGCATTATCTCGTCTGTCATAACTATTGTTATTTATATGATGTAATTAATTGCTATTATTATTTTTCTTCTTCATCGCTGAAAATGTCTGTTGTAAACTTCTCAAACATTGTTTTGAACTTACTTGGACCTTTTTCTCTTTTCCTCCGTTCTTTCTCTTCTCTCTCTTTTTTCTTTCGTTCTTTCTCTAGTCTCTTCCGCTCTTTCTCTTCCTCTTCTCTCTTTTTTCTTTCTTCCTCTTTTATCCTTCTTTCTTCTTCAGTTTTTAAGAAGTCGTCTTCGTCCTCACTTTCCTGCTCTTCAGGTGGAAAAAGAGTTTGATCGGGAATCTCAGTCTGAACAGAGTATTCAACAGGCTTAGCGATTGGAACTAAGCAACAGTTTTCTTTTCCGGCGCTTAGTAAACCAATAATTGTATTTTGAGTGCCATCTTTTTTTAATAGCTCTGGTCTTTCTGCTCTTATTCCGCAACGAACAAACTTGGCAATCTTTACATTGTTGATTTTTGTTCTGTTTTTAATAGCTTCGTCCAGGTTCTTTAGATTAGAACCGCCACCGGTGATAATGATCCCTGCCATTAAGTCTCCCTGATAACCGGAAAGCTCAATCTGGTTCCAGACATTGGCTACAATTTCTTCTACCCGTGCCTCGATAATTTCATTTAAGGCTTTATGATCGATAGTGCGTTTATCATCAAGAAGATAGTTCGTAGGTCCTTCTTCATCAATTGTCTCAAGAATAGCATTTCCGTATTTCTCTTTTAGACTTTCAGCCTCTTCCTCTTCCACTTGCAATGCACAAATATCGCGGGTAATATTATTCCCTCCTAATGGTATCACGGAGAGATAACGAAGAATATTGTTTTTATAGACGGCGATGGTTGTTGTATCTGCGCCAAAGTCTACCAAAGCACATCCGGTTCGTTTTTCACTATCTGTGAGAATCGTGTCTGCTGCTGCCAATGGGGAGATGAAATAGTCGGCAACATCGATCTTTGCAAGCTCAAAACATCTTTGCAGATTCTTTTTTATTGATGAGCGCGCCACAATATTAAGAAAACGTCCCTCGATATTGCTCCCAAGAACACCTACCGGATCTACCTGCAGATTGATACCGATCTTGTATTCTTGCGGAACGACATCCAGTATATCCATGTCTATAAGGGGTATCTGAATGTTTTCATCAATGATGGAATCAACTAATTCCTGAGTAATTATCTCTTCGTTTGCTAAATGGCGGTTTACTATATTTTTTACCGTACGGATTGATTGTCCGCCGATACCAACATATACTTTTGATATGGAATTATCTAATGCGTCCTCTAACTTATTGATGATAGAGGTAAGGCTTTGAGCTGTTTTATCTATGTTATAGATTACTCCCTTTCTGATGAATGAAGATGACTCTTCCTTGGCATAAGCAAGGACATGAATTATTCCGTCACTTTCTTTTCTCCCTGCTATACCGGTAATCTTGGATGATCCCAGCTCTATAGCTACGATAAAATCTGTTTCTGCCATACTATTCTAATTTATTACTAGTTCAATGTTCCCAACAATGGAGGCTTTCACCTTTTGTCATTGATTGTTTTCACACTGGTTTATCAGTTTCTTTTCTTTTAGTGCAAATTATTTGGTTGCTAAACTCTAAATTGATGCGCTCATATTTATTCCATCCCACTTTATTAAGTGCTTTCTCATAAAATATTTTTAATCGTCCTAGTTTTTCCTCAAAGTTATCTACCTTTCCCAAGAACACAATGTGGTTTCCCACTCGCGGAATAAGCTCAATTTCTCTGGTTGGGGTTACATTTATTTGCTCAATCTGAGCATTCCAGAACTTATCATTTTGCAAAAATACACCAAACTTATATAAATTCCTCATTGCAAATGACTTTTCTACATATCCTGTTACAATAGCCAGATGGGCAGTGCAACCAGCTTCGGGAGGAATAATTTTATCCTGGTTGTCTAAATAAAAACTTTCTCCTTTATTATTCATTATACGGAGAATAGGAAGGCGTTGCGATACCTCCATGCAGATTATACCTCCGGGAGTTTTATAACATTCAGCCTTTTCAATAAGAGGATGCATGGCTAATTCTTTTTCCAGTTTTCTGGTCTGAATTCGATCCATTTTTTTCCCTACAGGATATAGACCATCTTTTTTCAGCAAGGACGTAATTTCGTTTTCTGTAATAAATCCTGCGTTGACACTATCCTTAATAATCAATTCAATAGCCTTGCAAGTCTGTTTACCAGGCTTGTTATTGAAAGCTGTTATCGCAGTAACGAGATAAGCGATAATTAGCAGTAGAACGATCAGTAGCAGAACTTTTTTTATCATCTGTTATTTAATAATTTTTGAATGTCAGTTGCATAATCTTCAATGTCACCTGCACCAAGTGTTATAAGCACTTCTATTTTTTTCTCTTTCAGGATATTTAATAGTTCTTCTTTCGAACACATACTTTTTTCCATTCCTTCGCGAAGATTATCGTAAATCAGTTTGCTTGTAACTCCTGGAATAGGGAGTTCGCGAGCCGGATAAATATCAAGTAAGATAACCTCATCCAATAGTGAAAGACTATTTGCGAACTCTTTATAGAAATCACGGGTGCGGGTATACAAGTGAGGCTGGAATATACCTGTTATCTTTTTATCCTGATACAAATCACGTATGGAGATTATACTTTGTTTAATTTCGGACGGATGATGGGCATAGTCGCTTAGATAGACCACTTTATCATTTTTGATTTTAAAATCAAATCGTCTGTCAACCCCCTGGAAACTGGTCATTCCACTCTTTATCTCCTCTGCTGTTACACCATTAAGCCAGCACAGAGCCATAGCTGCTACTCCGTTTTCGATATTGATACTTACAGGTACACCCAGCTGAATATCCCTGATCACCTCTTCAGGAGTTACAAAATCAAAGAAGATCTCTCCGTTTCCGATACGAATGTTCTCAGCATGAAAATCACCTTCATCTTTAGAGTAAGTATATACCTTAACACCTTCTTGTACTTTTGGCTGCAAGGCAATTCCTTTGCGGATAATCAGGCAACCACCGGGTTGAATCAATGTAGTGTACTTTTCAAAACTCTCCAGGTAAGCTTCTTTTGTTCCGTATATATCCAGATGGTCAGGATCGGTAGAGGTGATAACGGACATATATGGATGCAGCCAATGGAATGAACGGTCAAATTCATCGGCCTCAATCACAGTGAGATCACTCTTCTCTGAAAGGATAAGGTTACTTTGGTAGTTTTTTGATATCCCGCCCAGAAAAGCTGTACACTCCACCTTTGACTGATGAAGAATGTGAGCAGTCATTGTTGATGTTGTTGTTTTTCCATGTGTTCCTGCTACACATAATCCTTTGCTTGCTTTGGTTATTGTTCCCAGAACCTGGGCGCGTTTTTGAATTTTAAAATTATTGTCAATAAAGAAATTCAGTTCGGCATGCTCTTTAGGAATAGCCGGGGTGAGGACAACGAGTGTAGAGTTCTTGTCCTGACATTCTTCCGGAATCAGTTTTATATCTTCTGAATAATGTATTTTTGCTCCTTCTTCGATGAGTTTCTCAGTAAGTTCACTGGGGGTACGGTCATAACCTGCCACATTTTTTCCTTTTGAAAGAAAATAACGAACCAATGCACTCATACCGATACCGCCGGCACCAATAAAGTAGACGGATTTTATTTGATTAATTTCCATGTTTCTGTCTGTATTCATTTGCCAACTTATAAACTTCTTCTGCAATAATACTTGCCGAGTTGGTGAAAGCAAGTTTTTTTATGTTTATACTCAGGTCTTTTAATATACTGTCCTTATGAATAGTGTCAATCGCGGTTTCTATTAATTTATCTTCAGCCTCGCTATCTTTAACATATAAAGCAGCAGATTTATCAACTAAAGCCAAAGCATTCTTGGTCTGATGATCCTCGGCTACGTTTGGTGATGGCACCAGGATCACTGGTTTGCCTAGCAAACAGAATTCAGAGATAGATCCCGCACCAGCACGTGATATAACCAAATCAGCAGCAGCGTAGGCATGCTCCATGCTTGATATAAAATCTGTAACGAAGAGTGGTAGTCCACCAGTCTTCTCTACCTTCAGCAAAGCTTGCTCGTAATATATTTTACCTGTCTGCCATACGAACTGTACATCCGAATCCTTTATTTTCTTCAGACTCTTCATTATGCATTGATTGATGGTGCGAGCTCCTAAGCTACCTCCGATAACCAGGATTGTTTTTTTTGCTGGGTCCAGATGAAAGAAGTTGATACCTTCTTCACGGCTAATCCTGCTGTTTACAAGTCCCTGGCGAACAGGATTTCCGGTTAATATGATTTTATCTTTCTCAAAGAATTTATCCATGCCGTCATAGGCAACGCATATTTTTTTTGCTTTCTTAGCCAATAACTTATTCGTAACGCCGGCATAAGAATTTTGTTCCTGGATGAGAGTTGGTATCCCCATCATTCCAGCCATTTTCAATGTCGGGCCACTTGCATATCCACCTACTCCTACAGCGGCATGAGGTTTGAATTGTTTGATAATACTGTATGCTTTGAGTTGACTTTTAGCTAATTTACAAAGAACTGCAAAGTTATTAAGTAAGTTCTTGCGGTCAAATCCACAAATAGGTAGCCCTTTTATTTCATATCCTGCAGCGGGAACCCGTTGCATTTCCATTCTTCCTTCAGCGCCAACAAAGAGAATTTCTGCTTCAGGATGCTGCTCCTTTATTGCATTGGCTATAGATACAGCCGGAAAGATATGACCTCCCGTTCCTCCTCCGCTAATTATAATTCTTAATTTCTCTTCCATAATCTCAATATTGTTGATCATCCAACAAATATATGAATAATACTTTTTTTATTTTCTTTTTTTAAGCAAAGCTTTCTTCTGCAATAATTTCATCTTTATTGATTGTGGTATCTTCTACCGTTACATCCTTGCTATTCTCATTCTCCTCTAATTTTGCAGTATACCGGCTTACACTAAGTATCATTCCAACATACACGCAATTGATTAGTGTTGAGGTTCCTCCTTTACTGATTAGGGGGAGAGGCTGACCTGTGACAGGGATTAATCCAACTGCCACACACATATTCATGATGGCTTGAGATACCAGCAATAAAGCAATTCCCATAACCAGGAAAGTTGCAAAGTTACCTTTCGCTTTTTGAGCAATACGGCCGGCTCTTATCAGTAGCCAGATATACAAGATAACTACAAATCCTCCACCTAACAACCCTAGTTCCTCAATAATAATGGCAAATATAAAATCAGAGAATGCCTGAGATAGGAAATCCCGTTCAACACTGTTTCCCGGCATTTTGCCAATGATATTACTTGTAGCTATGGCAATATTAGCATGGGCAACCTGTGCATCCTTATCAATGTCAAATTTTGCTGCTGGAATATCTTCTTTCGGACTGGTAAAGCCAATAACGCGATTTTTCCAGGTGCTCATACGGTGAAGAAATTTTATATTTGAATTATCAGGTATCAGCATAGTAATCCCAACTATCAAGATTAGAGAAGCAGCAATGCTTCCAACTAATATGGCCAGTTTTCGGAATGGAATTCTTCCAATTACCATCATTAGAAAAATTACACCGAAAAGCAGTGCTGCAGTAGAAAGATTTTCGGGAGCTATTAAAGCACAAACTAGCCCTGTTATCCACATGATGTACTTGAATGCCCTAGGGTTAGCCCCATCCTCTTCCTGATTTTTTGCTAATATATAAGAGACGGTTATGATTACTGCCATTTTAGCTAATTCAGACGGCTGAAATTGAAGTCCGAAGATGTTCATCCAACGGGCTGCTCCGTTAGTCATAGCCCCAACAGCAATTACTAGTGCCAGAAGGACTATAGATATTGGTACTAAAAAGACCGGTATAACCTGAAAGTACCTGTAATTAACTTTATGGGTGATCCATACCACCAACACACCTACCAGCATGATAACTGTGTGTTGTGTAATAGGTCCCCAATGATCTCCTGTTTTGTAGGTTAATGTGCTTGCTGCACTGAAAACCTCAATGACAGAGATCATACAAAGGAAAAGGAATATAATCCAGATTACTTTGTCTCCTTTGAATAAGTTCTTTAGCAGATCCATTTTTTATTATAAGTTTTTGACGCATTCTTTAAATTGATGCCCCCGGTCTTCATAGCTTTTAAACAAGTCGAAGCTGGCGCAACAAGGAGATAGTAAAACTGTTTCTCCTTTCTGAGCCAAGTTATAGGCTTTCTCAACAGCGTCTTTCATAGAACTACAATCTACAATCTTTTCAACTTTTCCATCAAAGAATGCATGAAGTTTGCTGTTATCCACTCCCAGGAAGACTAAGGCCGAAACCTTATCTTTTACGAGTTGCTCAATTTCAGTATAATCGTTTCCTTTATCTTTACCTCCAAGAATCAGTACGGTTTTGGTTTTCATGCTTTCAAGCGCATACCAGCAAGAGTTTACATTGGTCGCTTTAGAATCATTTATAAAATCGATTCCACGCACACGGGCTACTTTTTCCAGACGGTGTTCCACCTCCTTAAAATCACTCAACGCTGTTCGGATATATTCTTTCCGGATCCCTGCAAGGTTTGCAGATATGCCTGCAGCCATAGAGTTGTAAAGGTTATGTGTCCCAGTCAACGACAACTCTTCTTGTTCCATATTGAAAGCAATAGGCTCACTAAAGATAACCTTGTCTTGCTCAACGTATGCTTTTACTCCCTCTTCCTTTGCAATAGAGAAAGGATAAAGATGAGCCTGAATACCGTGTTTTTTTAATTCTTTCTGAATAATCGGATCATCGTTCCAGAAGATAAAAGCGTCTTCATCTGTCTGATTTTGCGTAATGCGGAATTTTGCATCAATGTAATTCTGCATATTGTGATCGTAACGATCCAGATGATCAGGAGTAATATTCATCAGTATGGCAATATTTGCCCTGAACTGATACATATTATCTAACTGGAAGCTACTTAGCTCGATAATATAATAGTCATAATTGCATTCAGCAACCTGAAGAGCCAGACTCTGTCCGATATTGCCTGCAAGACCTACATTCAGTCCTGCACTTTTAAATATATGATAGATCAGAGAAGTCGTAGTCGTTTTGCCATTGCTTCCGGTAATACAGATCATTTTAGCATTGGTATATCTTCCTGCAAACTCGATCTCTGAGATGATTGGAGTTCCTTTCTCCTTAAGCTTCAGAATGAGTGGAGCATCGTTTGGTATACCGGGACTTTTAATTATTTCGTCAGCATTAAGGATAAGCTCTTCGGTGTGATGTCCTTCTTCCCACTGGATACCTCTTGAATCCAAGAGCTCTTTATACTGGTCTTTAATGACAGACATATCCGACACATAAACATCGAATCCTTCTTTCTTTGCTAAAACGGCTGCACCGGCACCGCTTTCTCCAGCTCCTAATATGACAATTCTTTTAGACATTTTATCTTATCTTTAAAGTTATAATAGTAATTGCAGCCAATAAAATAGTAACAATCCAGAATCTTATCGTAATCTTTGACTCATGGTATACATTGCCTGGCTTTGTGAACTTGTAAGTACAATTGGGATCAAGTTGCGACAACGTTGTACGGAAATGATCATGTATCGGAGTACGCTTAAAAATTCGTTGGTGAACTCCTTTCCTTTTTCCAAACTTGAAATAGTTTACCTGAAGAATGACAGACAGATTCTCACATAAGAATACTCCACATAATATAGGAATTAATAGCTCTTTGTGAATAATGATGGCGAATACAGCAATGATGCCACCAATTGTCAGACTTCCTGTGTCGCCCATAAAAACCTGGGCCGGGTAAGCATTATACCAGAGAAATCCAATTAACGCACCGATAAACGAGCAAATGAAAATTACAAGTTCCTCACTTTTGGGGATATACATTATATTCAGATAGCTGGCAAACTCGAGGTGACTGGACACATAGGCCAGTATTCCTAGCGTAAGCCCTATAATCGCCGAATTTCCCGCAGCCATACCATCCATTCCGTCGTTCAGGTTTGCCCCATTGGATACAGCTGTTACTACGAAGATAGTTACTAAGACAAATATAATCCATCCTACAGGCTGGGCTTTATCTCCCAGAAAACCAACTATATCAGCATAATCAAAGTTGTTTCCTTTGAAGAAAGGAATTGTTGTCTGAGTAGATTTTATATCTTTATTAACATGAATTACATCAACAATCTTTTTCCCTTGTTTTATTTCAATATTCTCACGGATTACCACTTGCGGACTGCAATAAAGAGTAATTCCCACAATTAATCCCAGACCTACCTGCCCAATAATTTTGAACTTTCCGTGAAGACCTTCTTTATCTTTTTTGAATATTTTAATGTAGTCGTCTAAAAAGCCAAGTGTACCTAACCAAACGGTTGTTACCAGCATCAGTATCATATAGACGTTATTCAGCCTTCCCAATAAGAGACAAGGAACTAATATCGCGACAATAATAATAACACCTCCCATGCTGGGAACTCCAACCTTATTTACATTAAAAGGGTCTATACTTGCGTCTCTTTGTGTTTCGGAAATTTGTTTGCGTTTTAATGCATCAATGAACTTATTACCGAAAATAGACGAGATGAGCAGAGACAAGATGAGAGCCATCAATGCCCGAAAGGAAATGTAACCGACTACACCCGCTCCGGGTACGCCGAATTTATGTAAATATTCAAATAAGTAGTATAACATGAGCTACAATCAATTAAGTGTTTAGTTCCCGAAAATTTCTCTAAGGACTTCTTTATCATCAAAGTGGTGTTTCACTCCTTTAATTTCCTGATAATTCTCATGACCTTTTCCTGCAACCAGAATCACATCTCCGGGTTGTGCCAGCATGCAAGCTGTCCGAATTGCTTCTTTCCGGTCAACAATGGTGATCACATTTTTACGTTCTTCATCATTTAAACCAGCCAGCATATCTTTGATAATATCCTGTGGTTCCTCGTTGCGAGGATTATCGGATGTGATGATTACTTTATCGCTTCTTTTTACTGACTCCTGAGCCATAATAGGCCGTTTACCTTTATCACGGTTTCCTCCGGCACCAACAACTGTGATAATTTTCCCCTTGTCTTCAAGTATTTCCTTAATGGCATCCAGTACATTTACCAATGCATCAGGTGTATGGGCATAATCTACAATGGCAGTGTATCCCTGTGGTGAACGCAGTGAATCAAAACGACCGGCAACAGGGCGAAGAGTGCTAAGTGCTACAAGAACATCTTCTTCTTTTTTGCCTAACAAACAGGCTGCACCAAATACTGCAAGCAAGTTGGAGGCATTAAACTTTCCGATAAACTGCACTGCAAGCTCCTTGTCGTTGAAATTAAGCAACATTCCTTCAAAGTGGTCTTCAAGAATTCGTCCTTTGAAGTCACAAAGACTTCTTAGCGAATAAGTACAAGCCTTAGCTTTGGTGTTCTGTAACATCACCATTCCGTTTTTGTCATCCAGATTTGTCAATGCAAAAGCGCTCTTGGGAAGATCATCAAAGAATTTCTTTTTCGCCTTCAGATAATTTTCCACAGTTTTGTGATAATCCAGGTGATCTCGGGTCAGATTGGTAAATATACCGCCTGCGAAACGGAGACCTCCGATTCTTTTTTGATCAATAGAGTGTGAGCTCACCTCCATAAATACATATTTGCAACCGGCATCGGCCATTCTTCCCAACAATTCATTCAGACTGATAGGGTCGGGGGTAGTATGGGTTGCAGGTACCGCTTCATCGTCAATATAGTTGCATACAGTAGAAAGTAATCCTACTTTATAACCAAAGTAACGGAACGTATCATATAATAAGGTAGCAATCGTCGTTTTTCCATTTGTTCCGGTAACACCAACCAATTCCAGCTTGGATGTAGGGTCACCATAAAATGCAGTCGCAGCTTTTCCTACAGCATCTTCCGTATCCTTTACCTGAATATAGGTAACATTCTCTGAAAGTTCTGCAGGAAGGTCTTCGCACAAGATAGCAACAGCTCCGTTTTTAATGGCAGTTGGAATATAAGAATGTCCGTCAGTCTGAGTTCCTTTGACAGCAATAAAAAGATGTCCGGCTTCTATTTTTCTGGAATCAGAGTTAATCCCTGTCAGATCTATATCTGAGCGACCAATTAGCTCGGTCACTTGTATGTTCTTTATTACTTGATCTAGTTTCATAATTCTTTTAGTTCAATTGTATGGTTACTGTTTGTCCTTTAATGATTCTTGCTCCCTGAGGAATGCTTTGAGATTGTACTTTGCCCATGCCTGACAGAGATACTTTTAATCCTTTACTTTCGAGCAAATATACTGCATCTTTTGCACCCATTCCTATAACATTAGGCATAAAATTCCGGAGAGCCATTTTTTCTGTAATTAATACGGAGCTAGAACTTTGCTGGGTGGTTCCCCATAACTTCTTACCGTTAGAAACAGGAGTGAATTGTACCCGGTTCTGTATTTTTAGTGCATCGAGTACATATTTAGTATCATTTATCTCACCTGACTTTACATTGGGAATTACCACTGAATTAGAATCAACGGCAAGAGACAAGTCTGTACTAAGATTCTTGGCATATACTCTTTCGGCTATTTTGCTAAAAACGCTACCAGCCATCAAACCACCGGATGCCGGCAGACCGGGTTTTTGTATTGCAACAATGAGACTATATTTGGGCGCTTCGGAAGGGAAATATCCACAAAAACTAACCAGATAATTTACCGGTCCCGATTTATATCCTCCGCTTCCCTGAGAAATCTGAGCGGTACCTGTTTTCCCTGAAACATGGAACTGCTTGGAACCGGCCGGTTTAGCCAGGCCTTCGCTAACCACTCTCTGCAAAATTGTTTGAATCTGTTTAAGTGTGCGTTCAGAGCAAATTGACTTTTTAATCACTTCTGTAGGAAATTCCTGAATCATTTCGCCATTCTTCATTACCCCCTTTGCAAACTTAGGAGCTACCATTACTCCATTGTTGGCAATTGCATTATAGAATGCCAGTGTATTGATAGGGGGTATCTGAGATTCGTAACCGATAGACATCCATGCCAAAGCAGTCTTTGACCAGTTGTCCTTATTCGGCATACGGATGTGAGCTTTTCCTGCACCTTTTATCGGAATATGTAGATCGGCATTGATACCTACTCTATAAAGTCCTTTTACAAACTTCTCCGGATTATTATAGTAAGCATTGTCTATAATAGTAGAAACTCCGATATTTGAAGAAACCATTAATATTTCCGGAACGGTAAGATACTGATATCCTCCTCTTGCCCAATTATGATCCTTCATTACGCGACCGTGCATCAGCTTTTGTCCGTTGCCCGTGTCCACACCATCGTTCGGTGTGATTTTTCCATCTTCCAGCGCAACCATGAAAGATGCTGTTTTAAAGGTGGAACCTGGCTCCATCATATCTGAAACGGCATTATTCTTTACTTCCCTGTAATTGCCGTCTTTACATTTGGTCATGTTTACAATGGCTTTTACTTCGCCTGTTTGAACTTCCATCAAAACGGCAACCCCTACGCTTGCATTCAGCTCTTTCAGCTTATCGACCAGTGATTTTTCTGCAATATCCTGCATTCCCACGTCAATTGTAGTGACAAGATCCAGACCATCCTGAGGAGCAACATCCATGATGTTGAGGTATTTGTTCATCACCTTCTGACGGTGAGTAATTCCGTTCTTACCTTTTAATATAGAATCGTAAGCAAGTTCCAGTCCGTTCTTTGCACCTTGAGCTGTATCTGCAAAAACATCACCCAGTGTACGGGTTGCCAAGGACCCAAAAGGCTTTTTGCGTTGGTTGAATACCAGTTCATGAAAACCACCTTTGTATTTGCTCATGTTGAAAATAGGCAGCTTTTTCACCTCTTTATATTGGATATAGGAGATACGGTCTGGATAAATAAGGTAACTCCTGCTTCCTTTTTTTCGTCCCTTTTGGAGATGGGCTTTAAAGGCTGCAGCCGACATATCCGGGAAAATCTTGTGCAACCCCTGACAAATTATTTTCATGCTGTCTGCTAGCAGACTATCTTTCACTCTTCCTCCCGCTATAAAATCCATGTAGATTTTATATTCCGGTAAACTGCTTGCCATCAATTTTCCGTCAGCCGAAATAATATTCCCCCGACTGGGATGCACGATTACATTCTCCTTTACAAAACGGTCTGCCACATCTTTCCAGTACTGTCTTTCAGCAAACATAACAATGCCTGCTTTTACAATTATAGCAACACCTATTAACCCCATCACTAAAATGATGAAGAAGTAGCGGGTCATTATGCTCTTTTTATTTACAGACATGGTTTTAATTCTTAATTAAGTAAGGAGGATTAGTGGCTGTTTGTAAGGTACTATCCTGAGTTGCTATATATTCTTCAATTTTTGATTGGCGACTTTTTTCCATTAATTCAGAAGAACGAGTCAGAGCATCATATTTAATATCCGTCAGTTGTTTCTCCAGACGGTCTATCTCAATGAGCTGTTGCTGACAGGAATATCGGTTACTGATATAGAAAATTACAAAAACCATGATAAGAACCAGCAATTTTGACTGACGACGGAAAAAGTCGTTAGCCAGAATGTCGCCTCCCAGAATACTTTTAAGAGACATTCCCTTTGCCGGGACATCCTTCGGGTTGCCCTTCTCTTGAGTTTGTTCTGTTTTAATTTCTTCGTTTTCGTTCATATGTCCTATTTCTTTTCTGCAATTCTAAGCTTAGCGCTTCTGGAGCGTGGGTTTCTTGAGATTTCGTTCTCGTCGGGTATAATAACCTTGTTGTTAACTAATCTGAAAGGAGTATTCAGATTCCCGAAGAAATCCTGATCCTGCTTGCCTTCTACGTTACCCGTTTTCATTATATTTTTCACCATCCGGTCTTCCAGCGAGTGATAAGTGATTACCACCAATCGTCCTCCCGGTTTCAGCGCTTCAGTAGCCGCCAGTAACATCTCTTTTAGTGCCTCCATTTCCTGATTCACTTCAATACGCAAAGCCTGAAATACTTTGGCTAGCTCCTTCTTTTCTCTTTCCCGGCTGAACAGATGTTTGATTACTGACAGAAAATCATCAATTGTTTCAATCTGCTTTTCCACGCGTGCTTTCACGATAACGGATGCCAGTTTGCGGCTGTTCTTCAATTCACCGTACAGATAGAATATATTTGCTAACCGCTCCTCATCATACGTATTTACCATTTCGGCGGCGGTAATTCCTGCACGCTTATTCATTCGCATATCAAGTTTACCGTCAAAGCGGAAAGAGAAACCTCTTTCGCTGTCATCGAAGTGGTGAGAAGAAACTCCTAGATCGGCAAGAATGGAATCTACACCGTTTATGTTGTGATAACGCAGGAAGTTCTGAAGGTAACGGAAGTTGCTGCGCACAAAAATGAAGCGCTGATCGTTCACGATGTTCTTTTCAGCATCTTCGTCCTGGTCAAATCCCAGTAATTTACCATTCTTGCCCAGTCGGCTTAGAATCTCTTTCGAATGTCCGCCACCACCGAAAGTTACGTCTACATACGTCCCTTCGGGCTGGATGTTCATCCCGTCTACACTCTCTTTTAGGAGCACCGGTACATGGTATGTTATTTCTTCGTTCATTCTGTTGTAGGTGGTTGCTATTCGTTAATTACTTTGTTGTTCATTACTTTTTCAAGCTCCCGACTGAACTCTTCGGGATTCATAAACGGTTGATCCGCCTTTGCTTTCGCCCATATCTCAATGGTGTTGTCCACACCAATAAACCTTACATCGGTAGTGATGCCAGCCATTTGCATGTAACGTTTGGGGATAAGTATCCGCCCGTTGCTATCCGGTGTGATAACTTCCACATCGGAAACAAATTGTCTGAAGACTTGCTGGTGGGTTGGATTCCATTTGTTTAGACGTTCGCGTAATTCGTTAAGTTCTTCATTCCAAACGCTTTCGGGGTAAAGAACTAAACAGTTTTGATAGGTGTCCTTGCGCATAATCAGCCTTTCCTCAGAGGCAGCTTGTAGCTGTTTCCTGAACAAAGCAGGGATAAAAAGGCGACCTTTTACATCTGCTTTGGCTTCAATATTGCCCAAAAATCGATCCATTAAGTATACTATATAGTTTCAGTTTGTAAAATTACACATTTCTCCACAATTCCCCACTTTTTTTAAGAAAAATATTTCAGTAAGTTTTCAACAGGTCTTTTTTAACTTAAAACGACCTGTTAATTTTTAATATATTGCCATACAACAAGCAATTTTATCCCCCGGATTTTCTCTCAGAAAAATAAAAAAGTAGAAATGTATCTAGCAGTCTAGCGGTAGTTGCTTAATGGATTGTAAATGAGTAAGATATAGCCGCTAGATATGCTTGAAGAAGTCTAGCAGTAGTCTAGCAGTCTAGCACTTTTGTTTTTCTGGCATTATTATTTCTAAACATACTCTTGTTATACAGGGGAATAGCTCGGAAATGTATATCTCCACCCGGGTGTAAAAAGAGTGTCCACCCGGGTGTACCTTTAGGGTAGATCCGGGTGTAGGAGGTCTGTACATCCGGGTGTATAGAAGAATGATTAAGCTTTTTGTTGTAACCTGATAAAGGTTGATTTGGGGAAAGATAAGGACTCTGAGAGGTTCTAGCTTACTTGTATATTTACTGTATTAAATGCGTCGCTAACAATTTCTTGTGGGAAGTTGTATAGTTCCAGTATTTTGATTGCATTTCTCTTATCAGGGCTACCATGTTTCAAAAGATATGGAAAAGAAAGTTTGTTGTTCTCAATGTTATCGCTAAAATGCATTGATTCAAATCGCGATTTGCTGAGTAAATCGTGCAATTCTATATCATGAGTTGCCGCGATTACTCTGTTTTTATGATTACTTGCCAGATATGTCAGAACAGCTTTTGCAGCAGCAATACGTTCTACAGTATTTGTGCCTTTAAATAATTCGTCGAGCAAGATGAGATTCGCTCCATTTTTCGTTTCACTAATAATGCTTTTTATTCTTAGAACTTCAGCAAGATAGTAACTCTTTCCTTCAGATAAACTGTCATTTATTGACATAGAACTCCATAATTTGAATTTGCTAAGAGTAAATTTATCAGCAAAACATGTATTTAATGACTGAGCTACCAAAACGTTTATTGCTATTGTTCTGGTGAAGGTTGTTTTTCCGGACATGTTTGAGCCCATTACGATGAATGATCTATTGTTCATAGAGAAGCTGTTTTCAATACAATTCTCTACTATAGGGTGATAAACATTCTCTCCATCCAGTTTTGAATCGCTATCAGAGTAAACCGGAATACAACATTTATATTCTTTTCTCAATTTGTGAACAGACTGAAGCGTATCAATTAATCCAATGAATTCAAAAATTCTTTTTACAGAATCTCTTTTAGCTTGCATAATAATCAGCAATCTGTTGAATGACACCGGCTCAATGAGAAAAAATGTTTTAATGATTTCACAAATAACCCACAAAATAATAGCTGCATCTCCTTCAAGCTTTGGCTCTAAATTGAAGAATGACAAACGCTTTTTTATCTCAGACAGCTCATTAATATCATAAGATATATCAGTATTAAGTTCTCTTATTTCTTTATTCTGGCTCAGCTTATCGGCTGTTTTTATCATCTTTAGTAGTATGGGAAGAGACCGCACATAAAGAAATGATTTATTTTTATTCCTATAGTGAATAGCCATGTTTGTAATAAAGAAAACGATTGTAAGAAAGAGAAATATTTTACTTCCAAGAAGAATGCATAAAAGCAGACTTGTAAATGGAAGAAACTGCAAAATGTTGTATAATGTAGTTGTTCTATTATCTATAGTTGGCTGCTCTTCCTGAAAAAGTGGGCAGATTCTGTAAGCATCCGAATCTTCAAGTTTAAGCAATGTTTTTTCAATAAACTCCTCAGTGTCCTTATTTTCCAGATGTGAGTGCCATGATTCGTATTTCTCCAAGCTACTTTTATGAGGAATATTACGAAGAAGATTATACAAATATTGTTGTCCAATAGGAGTGCATGTATAATCTATTGTAGTGAATAGATTATCGATGTTTAAATCAAAACAAGTATTATCATCTAGTCTTTGAAAAGAGTTTTCTTTATTTTTCTCAAAATAGGCTTTTATCTGTTCCATTATATTGGTGTAATGATTATGTTTTTAATCATTACAAATTATATGCCAAGTTATTAGTTTCAAGTTCTTTTCTGATAAAGAATCTTTTCTTTTCTCTTTCCATAGAATATGTTTCACTTATTTCTTCAATATAATTGAAGAAGAACAGTGCTTTTTGTAACAGAGAAGCTTGTAGTGTTTTGTCTTCCTTAAGTAATCCATCCTGGTATAGCAATTCGGACAAAATTTCTATTTGTGAAGGTAAATCCTGTTCATTACATCTTTCGCTTAAAAAGGTAAATATTGTCTTTACATCACTAGTGTAGAAGAAAGATGAATCTGCTTGCAGATATGAACCATACAGATTACTTAGACGATTCTCCTGAGTTGATAAATTTTCTAAAGGCTTTCCATGTATGAACTTATTTAATTCGCTAAAGAATTTTTCAATCATTCTCATTATATAGTCTTGTTCGTACATATTATTGTTTTAATGGATGGCCCCTCTTATAAACCATATTGATTTGGTAATCCTTTTGCGTTCTTTTAAAATGTTTTTCATTGCTATTTTGTTGATTAATCCACCATAACCCTGATTAGTTCATAATCTTTTAGTGCATACAACCATTTATCGACAATAAATAAAATTCTATCCACGTTCAAATAAGCAGTAATTTTTCCATTAACCATAAGAGCGTAAGTTTGGTTTCCTGCATTTTGAAGAAATGTGTATTTCCCCGATTCTCCGGTTTTAGTCCATATATTACTTGCCGGAATAGAATCTTGATTCATTGTTCCATCCAAATTAGTCGTGATCCAGTTTCCTTTGAGAGATTTTACAATAAGTTTGTCCTTGTAAGAGTTAATAGCTGGAGCTAAATTTAGTTCTTTTTCACCAATAAGTAGTTCTTTTTTTATGGGAAGCGAGCAAAGAGAACCGTATTTCTCTTCCGGGAATGCGACTTCATTAATTGATTTTCCATCTTCAAGAGAAATAATCTTTGCTTTATGAGGGAAAAGCAAGGTGATTTGGGAGTTGCTTATAGAAAAGTCAGTAATAGGGTTAGTATCTTCATCTATCAGATTCTCCATAAAATACTTGCTTCCACTCCTAGGATTATAGGCTGCAACGAAAGGTTCACCGTAATTAACCTTCTCACCTGCATCATTAATAGAATAACCGTAGTTAATCAGAATGAGTTTATTGTCTTCCAAAAGAATCTGCGACTTACTGGTTTGCTTTTCCTGAAGTGAATCCGACCATATAATATCTCCGGTTTGTTTATTGCAACAAATAATATGATCTTTTCCAGCCAGATAGATATCTGAACCAGTAATTAGAACATTTGAACATGTAGTACTTGGAGTATGTGCAGAGCCCGGAGATAAGAGCATCATTCCAACGGCTCCAAGTGCTCCGTAGCCACCAGTAACAGCTGCAGCAGTTGATTTATCGGCAGCACTTGCATAACCCTTATTATTCATCTTCATATCAATGTCCCAACCTTTACCTGTATTCAAATCGATGGAATGTAATCCTCCGTATACTGCAATTACAGTACTATCATTAAGTGATGCATATTGAATAGCAGGACAAAAGGACTTCATTTTTCTTGTCCAGGTTTTCTTTCCACTGTTCATATCAATACCTCTGAATGCGGGGGATTTACTAAATGTGCCTGAAGTAGTGCCCAAACAAATGCCTATTGGCTTTTCCGGATGTTCTAGAGCTTTGTTTATATTTTCGTGCCAGAACTTTATCCCAAACTCCAAAGAAAAACATCCTGTACCGTAGTAACCTAATTCGTTACCTGAATCAATCAATACCGAATTTGTAGAACGGCAAATTCTAAACTGATTATCCCCATAAAAGTTATCAATTTCTTCTTTCCAAAGAGGTTTCTTAAAAGAACTGTCGCATACCAAAAATGTCCCATCTTTTTTATATTTACTCTTTTTTTTATCCATTCTACGAAGCTGCACCAGTATCCTGGAACTGACAGAGTCAAACAGAACCTTGTATACAGGTGTTCCAAATGAAATCTTTTCACCGGGAATTGTTTGTCCTGGAATAGTACTTCTTCCAACTTCTGCTTTTTCTTTTAAAATGCTTATTGATTCTGTCTGTTGGGCATGAATACTAGTAAGTGTGCTGATAAATAGTAAAGTAAGAATTGAATGTTTCATAGTCTGGTTATGGTAATGTTAATTTTGTTGGAGCGAAAATAATAAATATAATTTAAATGCAATTGGAAAAGTGTGTCAAATTTAGTAAATTTCTTAATTATAGGTACTAGAAAAAAATTCTTACCTTCTCCGCAAGAATGTAACTGCTTTGAGAATATTAAGTCGCTACTGAATAATTGTCAGAGCAATTATTTCCCTTTTGATATTAAAGGGAAATGGTAGATCGAAATGCATTTTTCTGTTCTGAAGTAACTGATTAAACAAAAAGCGGAGACAATGTTTCCACTGTCTCCGCTTTTTATATGATGAATAATCGTTCAAACGATTAATATTCTTCAGCCGGAATGTCGTTTAGTTGCTCTTTGCTGAATACAGGCCCGTCTTTGCAAACATAAAGTTTGCCTACGTTACAACGGCCACATTTACCAACACCACACTTCATACGATTTTCCAATGTAGTGTAAATCTGATCGTCCTTGAAGCCTAACTTCTCTAATACAGGGAAGGTAAACTTAATCATGATAGGAGGGCCGCACACAATGGCAATTGTATTCTCTGGTGACGGAGCTACTTTCTCAACAACAGAAGGTACGAAACCTATCTCGCCTTTCCAGTCAGGAGTTTCGCCTCCCGGGTCAACTGTTGTTACCAGATTTACATCCGGACGGTCGGCCCATTCCTTTAGCTCGTCTTTATAAACAAGGTCGTTCACTGATTTTGCTCCGTAAACAATCGTGATGTCTTTGAAGTTTTCACGAAGGTCGAGTGCATTCTGGATTACACAACGCATTGGTGGCAGGGCAATACCTCCGGCAATAAATACCAGACTCTTTCCTTTCCATTCGTCCATTGGGAATGTGTTTCCAAAAGGACCACGGAAGCCCATAGTACTTCCTTCTTCTAAAGAAGCAAGTCCGGAAGTTACCTTTCCTGTTTCACGGAAAGTACATTCAATATATCCTTTACGGGTAGGAGCTGAGGCTATACAAAAAGTAGATTCTCCTTCGCCAAAAGCAGAATATTCTCCAAATTGTCCGGCTTTGAAATTAAATGCGTTAGCCTCTTCTTCGTTTTGAAATTTCAACTTAAAGGTCTTCACACCAGGAGCTTCATTGGTAATCTTATCAATGGTCATCAGGTATGGAAGATATATGTTTTGTTCGCTCATTTTTTTGCAATTGAAGTTATGTGTTCAAGTATATTCATATCTACCGGACAGGCGCGTGAACAACGTCCGCAACCGGTACAACCAAGTACGCTAAGGCGGTCGGGCATGTAAGAGAACTTATGCAGAATGCGTTGACGCCAGCGTTGACTTTGCACCGCACGTGGGTTGTGCCCCGAAGTGTGCTTGGTGAATAGTGAGAATCCGCAGGAATCCCAGCAACGAATACGTTTCCCTTTAGAACCATGCGCGTCTTCCTGAATGTCGAAGCACGCACAGGTTGGGCATACAAATGCGCACGCTCCGCAACCAAGGCAACGTTCTGATTGTTCTTTCCAAACAGGACTATCAAAAGCGGTAGCTAGTTTGGCTTTGATCTCTTCTACGTCAAACATCTGAGGTACATCGGCAAGACACTTTGATTTATCTTCTCCTTTATCATTCTCAAAAGCTGAGGCTGCAAGTTGCACTAGTGCTTCACCTTTAGGAGTAAGTATTTCAACGATAGCTCCACCATCAGGCAGCATAGTAAGCATAACATCACTTCCGGCAGTGTTACCCGGTCCGCCATTCACACTGGTACAGAAACAGCTCTTGTCTGCTTTTGCACAGCTGAAAGTAACGAGGGTTGTCTTTTCCAGATGAGCATTGTATAATTTATCCTTGTAATCCCAGTTAAAGATGGCAGTCAATGGCTTGAATCCAGCTGCATCGCATGGATGAACCTTCCACAGAACAGTTTCTTTTACTGTTTCAGGATCAAAATCTTCAACTTTTACCTTGCCGCTCTCTTTCTCGTATGCAAATAGAACTTCTGCACGTGGAAATACAGCCGACTTTATAGACTGCGTAGTCTGAATATACTCCTCGGCAACTTCGCTGAGAGCCTGAACTTTCTTGAATTCTACTTTTCCGCGCTCCTCAACCGGTGCATAAACACGTTTTCCGCTTTTTACAATTTGGCTGAACCATTCATTCAGTCCGTTTTTACTGATATATTTTGTTTCCATGGTTCCTTATCGTATAAAGTTTTCTTTATCGTCTGCTTTCCATGTGGAAAGAGCATTTCCATTCTTAGATGGTTGTCCAGGCGTGAAACCGAATTCCGGTGCAAGATCTTCCATCATCTTACGGGTAAGCAAATGGATAGGAATACCTACCGGACAAGCATCTCCGCATGCTCCGCAACCGGTACAACGTCCGGCCATGTGCATCGCACGGTTTATCTGCCATTCCATATTTGCCAAAGGTGCAGCCCATGGGTTAATCCATTGCGGACGGTTCTCTTCAACAATACATTTAGTACAGTAACAAAGCGGACAAGCTGCACGACAAGCGTAACATTTAAAACAATGAGACATCTCTTCCATCCAGAACTTAAAGCGTTCTTCACGGCTCATGCCTTCAAGTTTATCAATGATTTCTTGTTCTTTGCCTTCCAATTTTAGCTGGAAATCGGCAATATACGCTTCGATTTCTGCGAAGTTTGCAAACTCTTTCACCTCTTCTTTGTCAGTAACTGTTATTACCAGAAGATTCTCTTCGTTTAACTGGTTTTCAACAGACAACTGAAGAATACTTCTCAGGGCAGGAATGGTTGCAGTAATAGCTACCTTGCCTGTTCCCATCAGTTCTTTCTTGGTGAGGTAAACTGCCAGGTTATTTATACACTGACTGCTGTATATCAGTTTTCCGGCTTCTTCTGCTTTATGACAAAAGATTGGGCGTGGTTTGCTGGTTCCTTCTTCGTAACCAATAACGAGGGTTACGGTTCCGTCGGCAAGAAGTGCGGCGGCTCTCTGTCTGAGTTTATCCATTGTATTCCTCCTTATCTAAATATTCGGCAACTTTCTGATATTCTGTGTAAGGACCCAGTTCGCGGATGCTTGCTACGGTTGTGTTTACAACATCAGCCCATTTGGCTCCTTCGGCAGCAGATACCCAGGAGTACTGGATGCGGCGTATGTCAATACCCATAAAGTCGAGCAATCCGCGGAATGTAATCCAACGGCGACGAGCATGGAAGTTACCACTTGTATAGTGGCAGTCGTTAGGGTGACAGCCGGAAACGATTACTCCGTCAGCTCCCTGAGCAAAAGCTTTCAGGAGTAACATGAAGTCAATACGTCCGGTACATGGGAAACGAACGATTTTCACGTTCGTGGCATATTTTAATCGGCTTGTACCTGTTAAGTCGGCTCCTGCATAGGTACACCAGTTGCACACGAAAGCGACAATTTTAGGTTCAAATTCTGAATTATTATTGTTCATGGTTTTTCAGTTAATGATTCAATAAAGACATCACTTCGGCGAACATCTGTTCGTTTGAGTAACCTTGGATATCGATTGATTTAGAACGGCAGAAAGCAACACAGGTACCGCAACCCTGACAAAGTCCCGGGTTAACCTTAGCAACTGTTTTAATCACCTTACCATCTCGTCCCTTGATCTCTTCACGTTCAATGGCGTTGTAAGGACAAGCGGTCTGACACATAAAGCAACCCACGCAAGTACTAAATTGTGGAGGTGCACAACGGTTAACCACTGCAATAAGCGGTTCACGTACCAGTTCATTGTTTGAGAATAGTCCGGCAACTTTTACCGCTGCACCCGATGCCATACCTACAGTTTCAGGGATATCCTTTGGTGCCTGACATGCTCCGGCAAGGAAGATACCTGCTGTGTTAGTCTCAACCGGTTTCAGTTTTGGATGAGCTTCTGCAAAGAAATGATAAGGGTCATAAGAAATGTGCATCTTTTGTGCCAGCTGTTCTGCTCCACAATTAGATACCCCGGCAGTAGCAAGCACTACCATATCTGCTTCAATTTCCACTTGTTGTCCGCTAAGCAGAGTGTCTACGCCTTTAACGATTAGCTTACCATCCTTTTCATATACTCTGGCAACACGACCACGAACATAGTTTACATGATCCTCCTCAATGGCACGGCGTACAAACTCTTCATAGTTTTTACCTCCGGCACGAATATCCATATAGAATACGGTTGATTCACCATCGTGGACCTTATGTTGGTAAAGCATTGCATGCTTAGCTGTGTACATACAGCAAATTTTTGAGCAATAAGGAATGCCTTTAGCAGGGTCACGCGAACCGGCACAAGCAATGAAGACAATCTTTTTAGGTATAGTGCCATCTGATGGACGACGGATTTCTCCTAGAGTTGGTCCTGAAGCTGAGGCTAAACGCTCAAACTGCAAACCGGTGAGCACGTCTTTGTATTTGCCGTAACCATATTCAGGGAAGAAATCAGCTCCTTTCACATTGAATCCTGTAGTTACAACAATTGCTCCTACTTGTTCGGTGAGAATTTCGTCTTCTTTATCCCATTCAATAGCTCCTGTTGGACAGGTTGCTTCACATATTTTACATTTACCGCGTTTGTAATAGTTACAGTGCTCACGGTCAATCACAGGTTTATTAGGCACTGCTTGTGGAAATGGAACATAGATTGCAGTACGATTACCAAGTCCGGCATTAAACTCACTAGGAATTCTCTTTTGAGGACATTTTTGTAAACAAGCACCACAACCGGTACATTTCTTATGATCTACGCTTTTTGCTTTTAATCTGATCTTAGCAGTAAAGTTACCGATAAATCCTTCCAGACTATCAAGTTCAGCATAAGTATATAAGGTAATATTGGGATGCTGTGCAACTTCCACCATTCTTGGAGTAAGAATACACTGAGAACAGTCAAGGGTAGGAAAGGTTTCAGATAACTGAGACATGTGACCTCCAATAGAAGGATCTTTCTCAATTAAAATAACCTTGTGACCGGCATTTGCAATATCAAGACTGGCCTGGATACCAGCAATACCACCACCAATAACCAAAGCCTTCTTAGTGATAGGCACTTTGATGGCATCTAATGGCTTATTGCGCTTTACCTTTTCCACCAGCATTTTTACAAGGTCAAATGCTTTCTCTGTTGTAGCTTCACCTTTTTCATGTACCCATGAACAGTGCTCGCGAAGGTTGGCCATTTCACATAAAAAAGGATTCAAACCGGCTTCAGCACATGCTTTTCTGAAAGTTGGCTCGTGCATACGAGGAGAACAGGAACCTACAACTACACCATCCAGATGATGTTCTCTGATGGCATCCTTTATGAGCGTTTGTCCCGGATCGGAACACATATATTTATAGTCAATGGCATATTCTACGCCCTCCACTTTACGGATTTCTTGTGCTACACGTTCACAATCAACAGTGGCACTGATATTCTCACCGCAGTGGCAGATAAAAACTCCTATCTTTGACATACTATTATAATTTTACAGTTACAAAATGACGTTCCAATCCCAGTTCTTTGGGGCTAACTCCTAAAGCAAGGCCAATAGCCTGCGTGATGAAGATTACTGGAATGTCAGAAGGTTTACTTAAAGTCTCATTGATAGCTCCGCGGCGCATATCCAGATTTGACTGGCACATCGGGCAGGCTACGATAATTGCTTCAGCCTTGCGATCGGCAGCATCTTGCAGAATATTGCCTGATAATTTAGCCACCAGGTCCGTGCGTGAAACAGAAAATCCAGCTCCGCAACATTCTGTTTTGAAAGCCCAGTCAATGGGACTTCCGCCAATGAGCTTAATCATAGCATCCATACTTTGTGGATCTTCAACGCGGTCAAATTGTAATATTTTGTGTGGACGTATTAACAAACAGCCATAGTAGCAGGCTACTTTGTGTGCAAATGGTTTGGTAACTTTTTCCTTGATTTTATCCATGGCGTAAGTTTCCAACATTTGAAGTACATTAATGATTTTCAAATCGCCGCTGTAAGGCATTTCAATTATATCAGTAACTCTGCTCCTTTTTTTATCATCTTTAAGCTCATGCTGAGTTACCATTAATCGGTTATAACAAGCAGCGCATGGAACTACAACTTCTTTTAATCCTTGAGCTTCTGCTAATGCCAATATTCTTGCGGGAAGTGAAAGTGAGAGTTCTTCATTCATTGAATGGGCAGCTGTGGCACCACAACAATTCCAGTCTTTGATTTCCACCAATTCAATATCTAAAGCTTTGGCAATTGCTACTACCGATTCGTTATATTCACGGGATGATCCTTTGAGTGAACAACCCGGGTAAAAACCTATTTTCATTTATTCTTAGTCTTTGGGTTATCAATCGTCTTAGAAAAAATCTTTCCCACACCTTTTATATCTTTTATCATTTCAGGCATAAGGTGTAATTTCCCGTTCATGTACATTTTAGGAGCAAGCTTCACGTCTTGAGTCAAACGGAAAGAACGGGCTTTGAAGCCGGCAATCAATCCAACCTCATAAAGTCGGCCGGTGTACTTAATCGAATCAAGGAATGATTTGTGAAAAGCAACAATAGGCTTAGCATCGGGATGAAGCTTCTTTTTGTTAAGAGATTGTTCACGAAGATAATCCATCACTTTAGGGATGTCAATCTCCATGGGGCATCGGCCCAGGCAATTCTCGCAGTTCAGACAAAGCCAAATGGTGTTGGAACGAAGTATCCGCTCATAATTTTCTTCTGTCCCTGTTTGTAACAGTCGCATCAGATAACTTGGCGGAAAGTTCATTTCTGAAGCAAGAACACATCCGGCAGTGCATTTACCACATTGATAACAGTGAGAAACATCTACACTGGTATACTTGAGTAAATCTCCGGAAATCTTGTTAATGTTTTCCATGTTTACTTGAGAATATATTAGTTAATAGTAAATCGGATTACAAAGGGCATATTTTTGCAACCCTCATGTTGCAAATGTAGATAGAAAAAAAGAAATTTGTGTAGAAGGTTTGACCTTTTTACACAAATTTCTGATGTTTTTAATAATAAATATGGCATTGTTAATGCCAAGGCTCAATTAAATATTTTTTTCTTTAATCAAGTACTCAGCTATCTGAACAGCATTAAGGGCTGCGCCTTTTCTAATTTGGTCACTTACAGTCCAAAAGGTTAACCCGTTCTCATTTGAGAGGTCTTTGCGGATACGGCCAACATATACCGGATTTTTGCCTGCAATAAATAAAGGCATAGGATATTCTTTCTTTGCTGGATTATCCTGTAGAACCAGTCCCTCACCTTTTGAAAATGCTTCGCGTGCTTCTTCTATAGAAACAGGACGTTCAGTTTCTATCCAAGTGCTTTCTGAATGAGCTCTTAATGATGGAACACGTACGCAAGTTGCACTGACTTCAATGTCAGAATGCATAATTTTACGTGTTTCGTTATACATCTTCATTTCTTCTTTTGTATAACCGTTATCAGTAAATACATCTACCTGAGGAATGAGGTTAAATGCCAGTTGGTAGGCAAACTTATCAACAGTAACTTTCTCACCGGCCAATACTTGGCGATATTGCTCGTAAAGTTCATCCATTGCAGCTGCACCTGCGCCACTTGCTGCCTGATAAGTTGATACATGTACCTTTTTAATATGAGATATTTTTTCTATAGCTTTTAATGCTACTACCATCTGTATAGTTGTACAATTTGGGTTTGCAATGATGCCACGAGGACGATCTTTTGCATCTTCAGGATTTACTTCCGGAACAACCAAAGGAACATCTTTTTCCATACGAAAAGCACTGGAATTGTCAATCATTACAGCACCATATTTAGTAATAGTCTCTGCAAAGTCCAATGAAGTACCTCCTCCGGCCGAAGTAAAGGCGATATCTACACCTTTAAAATCGTCGTTGTGTTGCAATAGTTTGACCTCGATTTCCTTACCGCGGAAAGTGTATTTACTTCCGGCGCTACGTTTGGAACCGAATAATACTAATTCATCCATAGGGAAATTTCTTTCATCGAGCACACGAAGGAACTCTTGTCCAACGGCTCCACTAACGCCAACGATAGCTACTTTCATCTTTTCTTTTCTTTTTGTTGTAATTAATACCTTTTTGTCATACCTTTACAACAGGTATGTATTTGACTGCAAAAGTATAACATTTTGCAATATAAATCTAGATCTAATGAAAAGAATTACATTTATTATCTGTTTTTTATACTCTTTCTGCTGTTTTTCACATGTCAATGAATCTTTCTTTGACGGAATTTCTAGTCTAAATTCAATTTGGAAAGGGAATACCAGTTTGTTCAGTACATTACCAGATGATGAAACCAGACAGTTAGCCGGTCAATTATCTGGCGTAATATTCTCTGATTACCTGTCTGAAACTTCATCCCCAGGCTTTGGTTCTGTTATTTTTAATGAGATAATGGCAAATCCTAATAATGTTAATGGACTTCCAGAGTCTGAATATATCGAATTATATAATCGTACAGATTCACTTATTTCTCTCAAGAATAGTTCATTCTATTATGATGGGAAACGGTATTCGCTTCCTGAGATAACTATAGAATCAAAGAAATATGCCATTCTTTGCAATCAAAAGTATAAAGACCTTTGGACAGCAAGCGGAATATCTGTTACAGGAATTCCTTCTTTTCCTACATTGCTGAATACAGGAAAACTTCTTTGGCTGGAGAATGCACAAGGAAATCTTATTTCCTGGGTGGAATATTCTGATTCCTGGTATAATGATAATAATAAGAAAGATGGCGGGTATTCATTAGAATGCATTGATCCGAATAATCTTTCAAATGATGCATCCAACTGGCAAGCTACTAATGATGCTAAGGGAGGAACTCCCGGAGCTGTAAATTCTGTGAGAAATAGTTTTCCGGATAAGAGTTCTATTATAGTTCTCTCTTCTTTCTTGCAATCTCCGGATACACTTGTTCTAAATTTCAATAAGCCGATGAATGTTTCATCTCTTGCTAAACTAAATAATTATAGCAGTAAGGAGGAAAGTATATCATTTGCCGAAGCGATACCAGATTATCCACGTGGAAGAAATGTAAGACTAGTCTTGAAGTCACCTTTGAAGGCTGGTGAAAAGGCCGATTTTGAATTGCGCGATTTATTAGATGCTTCAGGAAATCAGTTATTGGTTCCTATTGAGATACAAACATTGCTTCCAGAAAAGATAGAAGTTGGCGATGTTCTTTTTAATGAGATCCTTTTCAATCCTCGTGAAGGAGGAGCTACCTATATTGAATTATCGAATATTTCAGATAAAATATTATCCTATAATCAACTATATCTTTCTTACCTGAAAGAGGATGGAACTCATTCTGTACCTATTGCTTTGAGCAAATATCCAGTGAGCTTCCCTCAGCATTCCGAGACGTTTTTTACTAAAAAGAAGGCTGCTGTTTTATCACAATACAACTGTGATGCTTCACATGGGGTGGAAATACTCGATTTTCCTGATTTTTCAAAACAAAAGGGCACTTTATTCCTTCTATCTGATCAGGGAGATTTGCTCGATGAAATGGTCTATTCTGAATCTATGCATACCACTCTGCTGGAAGACAAACGTGGCGTTTCTTTAGAAAAAAAAGCATCAGGGCTTATTTCTGCTGATTCTTTAAACTGGGCTTCTGCTGCTTTCTTATCAGGATATGGAACTCCGGGACTTCCCAATAGATGTACTGAACAGACAACTTCTGGCGTCAATGCGAATTTCTGGTTGGAGAAAAACTCTTTCTCGCCAACAGATAATGAAAATAATAAGCTACAGATTCATTATTCGCTTTCAAAGGAAGGGTTTATGGCTAATATCAGGATCTTTGAAGCATCTGGACGTGAAATTTGCTCCTTGGTTCAGAATAATGAACTATCGGCTGATGGAACGATTGAATGGGATGGGAAAGAACAGAATTTGAATATGTGTCGAGTAGGTCTTTATATAGCCTATATTGAGATTCATAATACAACCGGGGAAATGAAAAAATGTAAAATTCCCTTTGCATTGGTTAGATAAATGTTATTGCCTTTTTCAGAGAATTCTGTTCACAGCATTCTTTTTGAAAACTCTTCTTTGTTATTTCCTGTTTTTTTTGTTCTTTTGCGTAAGAAATGCAATTTTAATAATATCCTCAGCCTATGCATTTATTTGACTTAAGTTTACAACTACCTATAACGGATCCTACTTGGATCTTTTTCTTAGTACTGACAATAATCCTTTTTGCTCCGATATTATTGGATCGTTTGCATATTCCTCATATAATTGGAATGATATTGGCTGGCGTGATTATTGGCGGACATGGCTTTAATATTCTGGAACGTGACAGTAGCTTTGAGTTGTTTGGTAAGGTAGGTCTGTATTATATCATGTTTCTTGCTGGTCTTGAAATGGATATGGCTGATTTTAAGAAGAACCAGGATAAAGCTTTTATTTTTGGGTTGATAACCTTTACAATCCCTATGATATTAGGCATTTTCAGTGGAATGACCTTTTTGAACTATGGATTATTTACCTCGATCTTACTAGCCAGTATGTTTGCCTCACATACGTTAGTTGCTTATCCTATAATTAGTCGTTATGGACTTAGTCGTTTAAAAAGCGTTAATGTTACGGTTGGAGGTACAGCAATAACCGTCACTCTTGCATTGTTTGTTCTGGTAGTAATTGCAGGAATGTTTAAGGGTACAATTGATTCTTTGTTCTGGGTTATACTTCTTGCAAAGATTGCATTGACCTGTTTTGTTATTATTTTCTTTTTCCCCAGAATAGGAAGATGGTTCTTCCGTCGGTACGAAGATAATGTAATGCAGTATGTTTTTGTTCTGGCTATGCTCTTTCTTGGAGGGGGGATTATGGAATTGGCTGGTCTGGAAGGAATTCTGGGTGCTTTTTTAGTAGGACTGGTCTTTAATCGTTTGATACCACATGTTTCTCCGTTGATGAATCATGTGGAATTTGTAGGTAATGCTCTCTTTATACCTTACTTTCTTATTGGAGTAGGGATGATGATTAATGTAGGAGGCTTCTTTACAGGTGGGGATGCGCTTAAGGTTGCAGCAGTGATTACTATAGTGCCCACAATTAGTAAATGGATCTCTGCCGGAATTGCTCAGAAGATTTTCAGAATGAATACCAACGACAGGAGAATCATGTTTGGATTAAGCAGTGCAAAGGTAGCTGCATCACTCGCCGCTGTATTGATTGGTCACGGAATTATCATGAGTAATGGAGAGCGATTGTTAAATGACGATGTTCTGAATGGAACGGTAGTAATGATTCTTGTCACTTGTGTTATAAGTTCTTTTGTAACCGAGCGTGCTGCGCGAAATATTGCAATGAATAATGAGGCTCATGAAAAGATTGGCGAAATAAAAACAGACGAGAATATTCTGATCCCAATATCAAATCCAGACACGATTGTGAATCTTGTCAATCTTGCATTGATTTTTAAGAATCCTAAGAGAAAAGATGGACTAATTGCTTTGAATGTAGTAAATGATCACCATAGCTCAAAAGTAAAACAAGCTCAGGGAGAAAAATATCTGGAGAAATCAGCCATGATTGCAGCCGCTGCAGAAGTAGAGATGCATACGGTTAGTAGATACGATTTGAATATTGCATCTGGTATTATCCACACCATCAAAGAGTATAATGTGTCTGATATCGTGATTGGTCTCCACCGTAAGTTAAATATTGTAGATTCTTTCTTTGGAGTGACAGCTGAAAACTTACTAAAAAATACTCATCGGCAGGTTATGATTGCAAAATGTTTGATGCCTGTTAATACACTTCGTCGAATTATTGTAGCGGTTCCTCCCAAAGCAGAGTATGAAGCCGGATTTACGAGATGGGTAAACCAGATTTGTCGTATGGGCGACCAGCTGGGCTGTAGGGTACACTTCTTTTCACATCCCCAGACGTTGGATTGTCTCAAGGTATTAATCAGTAAAAGATTCAAAGGGATAAGAAGTGAGTATACAGAATTGGCCGACTGGAACGACCTGCTTTTACTTACCGGACAGGTTAACTTTGATCATTTGCTCGTAATTGTCAGTGCTCGTAAAGGATCAATATCTTATGATATTTCATTTGAACGGCTACCTTCTCAGTTATCTAAATACTTTTCCAATAATAGTTTATTGATTATTTATCCAGATCAGTATGGAGATCCTCAGGAAAATATAACATTTTCAGATCCTCGCGGACACAATGAATCTCTGAATTATGACAAGATGGGGCAGTGGTTTTATAAATGGTTTAAGAAAAGTTAGAGAATAGTAGAGTACAATGAACCCTGTTTTTATTAAGTGAAGAAAAGATAGAGCGTTCTTAGCAGTTGAAGAACAAGGGAGCTGCCTAAAACCTGAATAGCATATATGCTGTCAGTCTTTGGATACAATAGGCAGGATACGTGATAAAAAGAATTTGAACATGATGATAAAATTAGAAGGAATAACTAAGAGTTTTGGTGATCTTCAAGTACTAAAAGGCATTGATTTGGAAATAGCCAAAGGTGAAGTGGTGAGTATTGTTGGTCCTAGTGGTGCTGGGAAGACAACTTTACTTCAGATAATGGGAACGCTGGATAAGCCTGATGCGGGAATAGTAAATATGAACGGTCTGGAAATTAACCGAATGAAAGAAAAGGAATTGGCTTCTTTCCGTAATAAGCATATTGGATTTGTTTTTCAGTTTCACCAACTGTTGCCGGAATTTACCGCTCTTGAGAATGTTATGATCCCGGCGTTTATTGCTGGAATATCGACTAAAGAAGCAACCTCAAGAGCTAAAGAGATTTTAGACTTTATGGGATTAGCAGAACGCTCCACTCATAAACCGAATGAACTTTCAGGAGGAGAAAAACAGCGGGTTGCTGTAGCCCGTGCTCTGGTTAATCATCCTTCAGTGATTCTGGCTGATGAACCTTCCGGTAGCTTGGATACTCGTAATAAAGATGAATTGCATCAGTTGTTTTTTGAACTTCGGGATAGATTTGAACAGACTTTTGTTATTGTCACTCATGACGAGGGCTTGGCCAGGATTACCGACAGAACAATCCATATGGTAGACGGACTGATCATCTAATAACATACATAAGGAGCTAATCGCTCAAAGTCTTTAGACGTGAATTCTTCATATAAAGACAACTCCTTAAGGCTTTTTAAGGCTCCTCTTTGTTTTCTGTAATCTACGATTACTTTTGCCTGGTAAAAGTTTATGTAAGGGTGCGAGGTTAAGCGCTCGACATTAAATTTATTTAGATTTATCCGATGAATTGGTTCTTTTCTGATAAAGAACCATTTGTTCAGTTCCGCTGGAAGATGAGAAATTTCCTGTAACTGACTTACTTTATAGAAACCTCCAAGTTGTTGGCGATAGGCAATAATCCTTTTCGCTGTCCCAATGCCAATTCCCGGAATCTTTTTAAGTTCGGTAGTGTCTGCTTCATCCAGACTGATAACTGTTCCTTCTGGGTATTTGTAGAACCGAAGAGTATCTCGTTCTGTTTTGGTCATGAACTGGCGAAGAGAATCTGCTTTCTTTAGATAATTATCTCCGATAGTGATATAAGGCTTGAGCAGTTTGAATTGTTCCGGTGAAAGACCATATACTTTGGCAAAGGATTCCGGGGTACGGAACTTTCCTCCTTTCGCCCGATAGTGTAATATATTCCGGGCAATATAGGGACGTATTCCTAAGCGGACGAAGGTTGTGGAGTCTGCTGTGTTGGGATCAAACGGCGCAAGGATTATTTCTTGTTTTTTGTGGATATAATAATCATTGAAATTCCAGTTCTTATCTCTTTGATGCACAGAGGCCAGAAATTCCTTATAGGTTGTTTCATCAATTTGTTCGCTGACTCCGGTGGATAGATTACCAACAGGAAGTACCCAATAAATAAGAATTGCGATCCCAATTAACCCTACCAGTATATAAAATCCAGTACGCTCAGTCTTTGTAAAATAGAAAAAGTCTTTCCACATTTTGTGTTTTTCTTACAGGGTTATTAGATTCTTTTTATTAAATCATGAAAAATAAAAAATGTTTTGTATTTTTGTATATCAACCTAAACAAATTGATCATGATTAATAATATCAGAAAATATCCATTTTCTATATTGATAGTACTAACAGTGGTTTATCTTTCATTTTTTAAACCGCCCAAGACTCCATTTGATCAGGTGCATAATTTTGATAAGCTGGTTCATGTCTGCATGTATTTTGGTATGTCTGGTATATTTTGGCTTGAATACATGAGAAGCCACCTCAACCAATTTAAAATAGCTCATATTTTTATCGGAGCTGTAGTATTCCCTGTCTTATTCAGCGGTTGTGTTGAACTTTTGCAAGAATATTGTACTACTTACCGAGGTGGTGACTGGCTTGACTTTGCAGCAAATTCCATTGGCGTTATACTAGCCGGAATTATAGCCTATTTCTTTGTTAAACCCAGATTTTTCTGATTTGATCACCTGCTTTTTATTATAAATGCTCAATAATTAATCCCAGTTTCATACTGTTTGAACCTTTAATGAGAAAATAGTATCCCTTAGGCTTGTCTTTATTAATTACTTTGATCACCTCTGATACATTTTCGTAAGTATCATATGTATGGGTGGTTTGTGCAAACTGGTCACCAATAAGAATTACTCTTTCAAAATGACAACTGTCGATGAAATCGACTATTTTTTGATGTTCTTCAATGCTACTTTCACCCAGTTCTTTCATGTCGCCCAGAATTACGAACTTGTGCTTTGCGTCTATTCTTTTGAAATTCCGCAGGGCTGCCATCATACTGGTTGGATTTGCGTTGTAAGCATCAATAATAAGTTTATTATTCTCTGTCACTTTGAGTTGTGAACGGCTGTTCTGAGGCTTGTAATTTATTAGTGCATGATCTATTTTTGCAGGTTCCACGCCAAAAAAACGACCAATAGCAACAGCAGCTAAAGCATTATCAAAATTATATTCACCAATCAGCTGAGTTTGCACGTGATGTATGTTTCCATCTTTTCCAGCCTTCCAATCAAAAGCCAGATATGGCGAACAAGAGGTTATCTTGCCGTTTACATAAAGATTCTCTGTTACTCCATAACGAATCAGAGTCAATCCATCTGCAATATCCATTAAAAAGGGATTCTCATTCTGAATAAAGACAATAGAATCTTCTTTTTGACGCAAGAAATCATAAAGTTCCCCTTTTGTTTTGATTACTCCTTCAAAAGATCCAAAACCTTCCAGGTGAGCTTTGCCCACATTGGTAATAATGCCATAATTGGGTTCGGCTATATCGACTAACGTTTTTATCTCTCCCGGATGATTAGCTCCCATTTCAATGACAGCCAGATTGTGATGAGCCTGAAGTTTCAGTAAAGTGATAGGAACTCCTATATGGTTGTTCAGATTTCCTTGTGTATAAAGAATATTATGTGATTCAGAAAGCACGGCAGCAATCAGTTCTTTAGTTGTGGTTTTTCCATTTGTACCTGTAATGCCTATAACTCTGGTCCCTAATTTCTTGCGATGGAAATTGGCTAGCATCTGAAGTGTCTTCAGACTGTCGTCTACTAATATAATATGCTTGTTTTCAGGGTCGGCATATTGAGCTTCATCTACCACAGCATAGGAACAACCTTCTTTTAACGCTTTTGAAGCAAAGGAATTACCATTAAATGTATCGCCCTTCAGAGCGAAAAATATAGAGCCTTCAGGACAGTTACGGCTATCTGTTGTCACGATAGGGCATTGAAGATAGATCTGGTAAAGCGCAGGTATAGTCATATCATTCATTTTAAGAGTCATTTTAGCTGCAAACTTAAATAAAATATTGCGATTAATAAGCGTGCGAGATTAAAAAATACTATTTTTACTTCTTTACAAGATATAGAACTTGTAATTATAACTAAAAGAAATAGGTAATTTCTTAACTGATAAGGAAATCAAATATTCACCTGTTTGAGCTCAATAAGCATAAGTTTAGGCAAATATTACTATCTGAATTTTATAGTTTATAATGGAATATTTACTAAAATAAAAGTGATAGAAGAGAAAAAGATATGGATGATTTAAAAGAGGAATGAGAAAAAAATGTGTATTTTTGCGTTTGAACTAATTTAAGCTAGTAACAGTAATGAGTCAATCATTCTCCAAAATTATTAATGTAAACGGAAGACTGTTAGATCTTTCATATCCTCAGGTAATGGGCGTTTTAAATATAACGCCAGATTCTTTTTATTCGGGCTGTCGTGTGCAGACAGATCAGGCGATAGCTGACCGTGCCAGACAGATTCTGAATGAGGGTGCTTCTATTATTGATGTCGGAGCTTATTCTTCACGTCCCAATGCAGAGGATATCTCTCCGGAAGAAGAAAAGAAAAGATTGCGTCCGGCATTGAAAATTTTAAATGAGAATCACCCAGATGCCATTATTTCTGTTGATACTTTCCGTGCTGATGTGGCAGAAATGTGTGTAAAAGAGTATGGAGTGGCTATTGTTAATGATATTTCTGGTGGTGAGATGGATAAAAAAATGTTTGATACAGTTGTGAGTCTCCAGGTACCATATATAATGCAGCACATGAAAGGGACTCCTCAGAATATGCAAAACACTCCTCATTACGGAAACTTATTGAAAGAAACTTTTCTTTATTTTGCAGAGAAAATACAGAGACTTAGTGAAAAAGGACTGAATGATATAATTATTGATCCCGGATTTGGCTTTGGCAAAACATTGGATCATAACTATGAATTGCTTAATCACCTGGAGGATTTTAGAATCTTTGAACTCCCGATACTTGTTGGATTGTCCAGAAAGTCGATGATAACCAAATTACTTGGGATACCTACGAGTGAAGCATTGAACGGTACAACTGTAGTAAATACTATCGCTTTACAGAAAGGAGCGGATATCATTCGGGTACACGATGTGAAAGAAGCTGTTCAAACTGTGAAGATTGTAGAAAAATGTAGAAACAAATAAAGAATATTAGCATGCCTAATTTTGCATTTGGAGTAAAAGACTTTATTGATATACTTTTAGTAGCTTTTTTGCTATATTACACTTATAAGCTGATGAAAGCATCGGGCTCTATAAATGTGTTTGCAGGCATTCTTGTTTTTATTTTAATCTGGCTTGTTGTATCCCAGGTCCTGGAAATGCGGTTGCTTGGGGCTATTTTTAATAAATTGGTTAGTGTAGGTGTACTTGCACTTATTGTTCTTTTTCAAGATGAGATCCGACATTTTTTGCTTACTCTGGGGTCTCATCAACGGGCCAGCGCATTGGCTCGATTTCTGTCAGGGAGTTCAAAAGAGCAAATGGAGAAAAGTGATATTGTTCCTATTGTGCTGGCTTGTCTTAATATGAGCAAACAGCGGATTGGCGCTTTAATCGTTGTAGAGCGCAGTATTCCCCTTTATGATATTGTTCGTACAGGTGAGGTGATTGATGCAAATGTAAATCAGCGATTAATTGAAAATATATTTTTCAAAAATAGTCCTTTACACGATGGCGCAATGGTAGTCAGTAAAAAACGGATCAAAGCAGCTGGCTGTATTCTTCCGGTTTCTCATAACCTGGATATACCTAAAGAACTGGGCCTTCGCCACCGTGCAGCGATGGGTATATCTCAAGTAACGGATGCTCATGCTGTGATAGTCAGTGAAGAAACTGGAGCTATTTCTGTAGCTTATCATGGTCAGTTCTACTTAAGACTAAGTGCGGAAGAACTGGAAAGCATTCTAACTAAAGAAAACTAATCCAGCATCAGACTCATATAAGGAAATTGTTTAGATAAGACAGAAAGTTCTTTAGGTAATCGTTCTATCTTATACCCCATTAGCCCTTGAGTCAGTTGCTGAATGCTAACTCCTAAAGAGGTCTCCTTTATCTTTTCTTTTTTTATATTCCCTGATTTTATCGAATAAAAAGCATTGTTTTCTTCAATAAGATTATCTGTCAGATTAAAGGAAAGCTCTAATTCCGGATGTTGAGTGACGTATATCTGCAACATCTTTTCTGCGTTTATTATTCTTGCCATTCCAAGAATTTCTCCCGTTTCATCGATAGACGGTGTAATGCAGATTATCCTTTTTGCATTCATTTGGTTTGCAGTCTCAAACAGAAGAGTATCTCTTACATCTTTGTTCTCAAAAAATAGCTCAGGTACATGGAGTGTGTCGCCTTCTACATAGCAAAACACTAAACCAACGATTTTATCTTTCACTCTTGCTGTAAATAAATTGCCTTTTCCCAGATAAAGATCATCTAATATAACCTGGAAATCTTCTAGTGTATGCTGTATGCAACAGGGGCGTTCTTTCATTTTTTTATCAAAAAAAGGATAGACATCTGTTTGCAAAGATGTGAATTCCGAAATAAGATATCTGGAAGAAGGGGATAGCTTTTTAACGGAAAAGATCTGTTCCGAGTTATCAAAAACTGAAATGTATCCCATTTTAGAGTAGTAGTCAAAAAGCCATTCCTCTGCAGGTATAAGTGTCGTTAATAGCACATCGTTTTCCTGCATTCTATGAAAAGACTTTAAAAGTAGCCTTTTCATCGCTCCTTTTTCTCTATAATCAGGATGAGTACATGCTCCGGAAATATATCCGGTTGGAATGATTTCTCCACAGAAAGTCATTGGATAGGGAAGGAGCTGTAATGCAGAGATGACTTTTCCTTCTTCCTGAATGGAGAGATTCACCTCCTCATTGTAGCGTTTGGAAAAATACAAATCGGTAAATGCTTCATTATCTCCGAAGCAAAGATTCCATAAGTCTCTGACTTCCTCTTTCATAACATTTTATTTGTTAATCTGTGCTATGTATTTCTCCAGTAGAATGGCAGGCTGATAAGATAGCTTGGCCTTTCTTAATCCTTCTATACCTAAATCTTCTTCTCGATTCAAGTAAATATATTGTTCTGGTATATGACGGGCGAACTCTTGATTAATAATATTATAAGCTCCCTCAATCTGAGTGTCGGCCTTTTCTACATGTATCCCAAAAGTTTCCTGATTAATGGGCATGCCAAAGGTGAAAGCTGCTATTTTCCCGCCGACATAGAGTATACCTCCAGTTAGCCCCAGTTCGTCAAAGTGATTTAGAGCATAAGTCAGTGATTTACGTTCATTGCCCAATCCATTTTGTTGTCCGCAGTTATTTGCCCGGCACCATTCTTCTTCAAGTCTCAGGCATTCGCTGATACGACCGGAAGTGATAGGGACATATTCATAATCAGAATATGTTTTATAGAACTTATTTACATGATTCCTCTTTGATTGGTATTTCTTTCCTTTTAATTCGGCCAGATCAGTACGCAAATATACATAATCCGCATAGTCTCTGTTGGATGAGAATTCAAATCTTTGCGGCATAAGATTTTCTATTTCTTCTTTCGTATTGTTACAAATGCCATACATAAGAAAAGGCTGCCCTTCAGTTTCAGCATCTTCTATAAGACTTTCCAGTATTTTTCTCAGATCTCCTTCACCTACAGGTAACATATAGGCCGGTTTTTCATTCAGATTGAACTTGATCACCAGAAAGCCCTCGACTATAGCAAATTGTGTTCCATACATAAACCGCCAGCTACATAGATTAGAGAATGAAAGATCGCAGTTCTTTCTATCGCTATTCATTGTAATAGAGGTGATAACCTCTTTGTCTTCAAGTGTTATATCTTTAAATTTTATCATATTTTATTTATAACAAACTTTATGCCGAATTATTATAGAAATCCCATTAATCTTAAAATAGTAGGGGTTAGGAGTGCTGTGAATATACCATTAAGGGTTAGCCCCAGACTGGCATATGCTCCATATTTACCACTCACATCCATAGCAGTGGATGTTCCAACGGCATGGGCTGCGGTTCCCATTGAGAGCCCTTGTGCAATGGGACTTTCAATTTTTAAAAGTGCTAAAATCTTAAATCCGGCTATTGCACCAAAGAGTCCTACACAAACCACAACAGCTGCTGTTAGTGCAGGAATTCCACCAACCGTTTTTGTCACTTCCATAGCTATAGGAGTCGTGACAGATTTGGCAGCAAGAGACAGAATGACCTCTTTACTTGCTCCCAATAACTGAGCAGTAAGTACCACGGAAATAACTCCAATTACACATCCTGCAAGTTGCGACAAAAGAATTGGTAGTAACTGCTTTTTTATTTTCTCGAGTTGGAGGTATAGAGGAACTCCCAGTGCTACAATAGTAGGTTTTAGCCAAAATCCGATGAATTGACCCCCATTATTGTATGTTTCATAGCTGATATTACATACCTTCAGAAAGATAATCAAAGCGGCAATAGTCACTAAAATGGGATTAAATAATACCCACCCAGTCTTTCGTTGCACTAGTTTGGAAAGGAAATAGAGCCCGAATGTTATTGCCAGAAGAAATATAGGATTCTCGAGATAATTCATTTGATTTTGCGTGTTAATTGATGAACCCATCCGGTTACTACAAGAACCAGGATGGTGCTGATTAGGGTTGCAATCACGATTGGCCAAAATTGTGCCTTGATAATATCGAAATAGAGCATAATCGCAACACCTGGTGGAACGAAGAAGAAACCCAGATTTGCTACTAAGAAATCGGACATCCCCTGCACCCATTGCAGTTTAATCCAACCCAATTTCAGAAAAAGAGTGAGCAATAGCATCCCAATGATGCTCGATGGGAGCTTTATCCCTGTGAAAAAGACGATTAATTCGCCTAGGGCTAAACAGCCGAATAAAATAGAACACTGACGTATCATACTATTATCCTATTAGAAACAGCTGCAAAGGTAGGCATTAATAGTATAAATAACAAAGGAAGTATAATGAATGATCATTATTATGAAATTACCGGCTTCTTCTTTTTAAGAAAATATTTTTCTTTCATATTTCAGATAGATTGTGGTTCTTAACGATAAGCTAATAAATGAGTTTAAAAAGCGCTACAATAAGAATGAAAATGGAAAATTATAAATGCGAAAAGCTTTTTGTATTTAAGATTAATAGTTAAATTTGCCCATATTGATAAAGTTTTTAAAATGAAGAATCATATTCTAAATATCATTATAGTACTGTTCATTATGAGCATGTTTTTTTCCTGTCGTCCCGATAGGCAGTCTGTTCTTAATTTGCAGCATGCAGAGGCACTAATGGATCAACATCCAGACAGTGCTTTAACTTTATTAAACAAGATAACTCCGAATTCATTATCAACAGAAGATAACGCTCGCTATTGCCTACTGATGACTCAGGCTAAAAATAAAAATGGCCTGCCTTTAACTTCTGATTCATTGATCAGCATGGCTGTGGAGTACTATAATGATAAGAAAGATTTGGCGATTAAAGCAAAAACCTATTTCTATGCAGGGCGGGTAAATGTGGATATGCAAAACACAAAGCAGGCGATGGAATATCTCTTAAAAGCTGCCGATTTTGCAGAAGACGGCAAAGATTATAAATTGCAGTATCTGATTTATTATTATTTGGGAAATCTCTATTTAAATGAGAGTCTTTATGATTCTGCTCTAAAAATGTATCAGCAAGCGTTTTATTATTCCCGTTTACAAAATAATAAAGATTATATGGTTTACGCATTAAGGAATGTCGCTTTTACGTACTCAGGGAAAGGGGATAATCGTAATGCTTTGGTCTACTATTTCAAAGCTCTGAATATATTATCTAAATCTGATACAGCGACTCTTGTTACTTTACTTAATGAAATAGGGGGACGATATAATGATCTAGGAGATTATTCTCATGCTCTCAAGATTGTGAATAGAGCAATTAATATAGATCAGGATTCTTCTAAGTCACTTTATAGCTATTTTGTTAAGGCGGATATTTATTTTAATATAAATCAATTTGATTCTGCCTCTTATTATTATAATAAAACGATTTATAGCTTGGATTTTTATACAAAAACAGATAGCTACAATAAGCTGTCAAAGGTAGAAAGACTCCGTGGAAACAAAGATAAAGCATTGTTCTATAATGATGTTTACCTTCAATGCAGAGATTCTCTTGAAAAGCAATTGCATTCAGAAATGGTTATCAAGATGCAGAATATTTATCAGCACAAGAAATCTGTTGAAAAAATTCAGTATTTAACTTTGGAAAAGAATCAGCAAAAAATAATTCTTTATTTAATCAGTGCCATTTCTGTCAGTGTTTTATTGTTTTTAGCTAGTATGCTATTGTTATATCGGAGCAGAAAAGAAAGACAAACCAGGGAGTTAGAGTCGGCCGTTCAGCAGGAGAAGGAAGAAGCTCAGATAGCAAAGGCGCGATTGCAAGAGAGTGAACTGATTAGAATCAAAAAGGAGAAAATGTTATTGGAAAAAGAAATGGAGTTACGTTCTGACTTCTTCAATAGACTGAATAACCTGACGTTCCCTTTTCTGTCATCTGGTCAGAACAAGAATGCTACTATTAGATTGACTGACGATGATTGGGATTCTATTGTAAAAAATACCGATGCTGCATTTAATCATTTCTCCACTCGTTTAGTCAAGGCTTATCCTGAGTTGAAAAGAGATGAAATACTCTTCTGTTGCTTAATTAAGATGAAGTTGGGCTTGGGTACATTGTCTTCTGTTTATAGCTTAAGTAAGGATGCTATTTCTAAAAGAAAAGAACGCATCAAGAAAAATAAGATGAAGATTGAGGATGGCCGATCTTTGGATCAATTTCTTGCCGATTTTTGATGTTTTCTACCTCCTTATTCTCATTTGTCCAATACTCTTGCCTCAAATTATTGCGTTTATTTGGTTTAAAAACCTGAATATTAATGTTTTATCTGGATTACCACTTGTCCAACGCTTTTTTTGAATAATCTGCCTTTATTCTCTATTTTTGTATCAGAGAAATTAAACATAACATTTTAAAATTAACCATTATGAAAAAGTCATTATTAATTGCCCTTTGTTGCTCGTTCTTTTTAGTCTCTTATGTAAGTGCAGAAACATGCACAGAGGCTGACATTCATTTAAAAGCTGGATATGATAAATCGATTAAACCATCATCAGTAACTTCATCTGTGACTCCCGTGACAGCTACTGTTGATGCTGATCTGGTAACTGTAAACTTTTCTTCGTCAATTGGCTCTACGACTATTACAATTCAGGATTCTTTTGGTGAAGTGGTTTATGAGACTAACCTGAATGTTCAAGGTGCGATAACCTTACCAATCTCTTTGACTGGATATGAGGCAGGAACTTATACCATAGAAATTGCTACAGCTAAGAAAAGCTGGTACGGAGAATTTGATCTGTAATTTGTTTCTATCGATTGGTTAGATAGTTATTTACTCTCAGTTTTAAAGCGCTGACTTTCGAAAGGAAGTCAGCGGCTTATATCAATAATGTTATTTGTTATTTAAATGTGGATATAAATATGACTAATATGCAATATAAAACAGGCAATATGTGTCGTTATAACGACAATTCAGTAAACCATATAGTGCGTAAACCAGCTATGATTTGTATGGATACGGTTCATCTTGTCAATAAAAGAATGCAAAAAGAATCAATTATTATCAAAGAAATAAGGCCTAATATAAGTGTATTACAAGGTCCGGAAGTCAAAGTGTATCCTCATTCAGAAAGTAATTCTTTACTTGTTGAGATAATTGAAAACTCGAAAAATATAAAAGCTTCTATATTTATATTTACCCTGACAGGAACATTGTTACAAATGATTCAAGTGAAAGATGCCAGAACCATTGTCAATATTCCTTCGTTGGAAAATGGGAAATATCTTATGAATATTCAAATTGGCAGGGATGTGTTTACTTGGAAAATAACAAAGGAATAATTTATATATATGAGCTTATAGTGAGCGTATTTAAATAATTTTTTTAAATTTGCAGGGTGTTTATTATGAAAACAGATAATGAAATATCCTATTCTATATTCTTTTGTTCTGCTACTTTTAGTTTGTTCTCTATTTTCTTGTAGTCATAATGCGTCGTCTTCTGACACATTCAGGCAAGTTGAAATTTTATTGGAGAAACATCCTGATAGTGCATTAACTTTGCTGAATAAAGTCAATTCCCATTCTTTAAATAGATCAGATGATGCATTATATTGTTTATTGATGACAAAGGCCCTGATCAAAAAATCTCTTCCGATAACTTCTGATTCTCTTATCAATATTGCACTTGAATACTATAAAGATAGTGGAGATTCCTTAGCCGAGGGCGCTTCTTATTATTATGCTGGTCGGGTAAGTCTGGAAATGCAGGACTCGAAACGTGCAATGGAATTGTTGTTAAAGGCTGCAGATCTTACCCAAAATAGCAATGATTATAAATTGCAATACCTAATCTATTATTATTTAGGAGAACTTTATATTGGTGAAAACTTATATGATTTTGCATTAAAAAGGCTAAATAAAGCATATTATTTTTCGCGATTACTGAATGATAGCAGCTATACGGCTTTTGTTCGAAGAGATATTGCTATTTCATTTTCAGGGAAAAATAGTAATGATAGCGCATTGATTTATTATTATCAGGCATTAAATATTTTGCCTCAAAAGGATACCGCTACTCTCATTATTTTATTCGATGAAATGGGTGGAATTTATAATACTATAGGCAATAATGCTAAATCTATCCAATTTGTTAACCGCGCAATTCGTTTAAAACCTACATATAAAGAATTATTTTATGGTTATTTGATTAAAGCACGTGTTTATTTCAATACACAACAATATGATTCCGCAAATTATTATTATAACAAAACGATTCATAGCCCTTATATATATACCCGTGCTTCTAGTTATGAAGGGTTAGCTAGCGTTTGCAGCGTTAAAGGGAATTATAAAGATGCCTTTGAATTGATGCGTATTTATAATAAATGCAGAGATTCTATCGATTTGCAGACAAAAAGTGCGGCTATTATAGAAATGCAGAATATCTATCAGCATGAAAAGTCAAAAGAACAGATCCAACACCTTATTCTGGAGAAAAAAGAGCAAACGATAAACTTTTATCATTGGGGACTTCTTTCTTTTATTCTTCTTCTTTTGTTATGCGGAACTTTTTTTGTATACAGAAATGTAGCAAAAAAGAAACTATTAGAGAAAAGTAAGATCTTATTGGAACAGGAAAATAGGTTGATAAAGATGCGGGAAAAAGAGTATAAGTTGCGGGAAGACTTCTTTAAAAAGCTTAATAATATCAAGAAGATACCGTCCTTGGGTGTAACTAATGAAAATGAGAAGATAGAATCTTTAGATATAACAGCCAAGATTTCCTTAACGAGTAGTGATTGGAATGAACTTATCCGAAACATAGACATCGCTTATGACCATTTTACAGATCGATTAATCAAGGCTTATCCTAATTTAAATATTCAGGAGATTCATCTCTGTTGCTTAGTAAAGATTAAGGTTGCGCGGAATGATCTGGCTAATATTTTTTGTATTACCCCTCAAAGTGTGAAAACAACAAAGTATAGAATAAAGAAAGACAAGATGGGGATTACTGATAAGAACATTACTCTGGATCTTTTCCTGGAAAAATTCTAAATAGAGCTTTTATTAAAGCCAGAAAGTTCGTTTTGTTACCCTGAATTCAAATACTTTTAAATTAACTAATTGATTATTAGTAATATAAATATTTGATTTTGTTACCCTGATATTCTGCCTTCTTATTGCTTTATTCCCGAAATTTGTACCAGTACAAGTATATAGATATCCCGGGGAGGGCTATAAATGAAATAATGGTTAGGAATTTTGGTCAGTAATAAGTGGTAGTTTAAGCGAGCATTTGGTTATTACTCTCTTCCCCGGGAATCTGTTCTTGTTCTAAATTCTACTTTTTTTGTTTATAACAATATTCTTCTTAAACTTATCTTCAAGATATTCAATTATTCGAACGTATAATTTTTATCTTATATAGTTAACTTATCCTATATTTGATTTAGCAATATTACTTGTTTTCAAAACAATGATCCTCATGCAATTGTTTAACCTTTATGTTATCTTGAATAGAAAACTTATTTGTATATTTGATCATAAATCAACTATAACTTATTTGCAATGGATATTGATAAAAAAACAAGAACTGATTTTGTCCGTTTTCAACGGAATGAGATAACAGAAAGTATAGTTTATACTCGTCTTGCTTCAATAGAAAAAGATAGTGCTAATAAAGAAGTTCTTTTAAAGATTGCAGCAGAAGAATCGGGACATGGACGTACGTTCCATAAACTTACAAATGAAAGTCCAGCCCCCAATAAATGGAAGATTGCAAAATATTATTGGCTTGCCCGCTTGTTTGGTTTGACTTTTGCAATTAAATTAATGGAAGCAGGTGAGGCTAATGCTCACGAAAACTATGATCAATACGCCAATTTTCCAGAATTACTCCGTTTGAGTCATGAGGAACAAGAACATGAAAAGAAGCTTATCGGATTAATTAATGAAGAACGGTTAGAGTATATGGGTTCTGTAGTTCTGGGATTAAACGATGCTTTAGTTGAGTTTACAGGTGCTTTAGCTGGTTTTACACTTGCTTTGAGTGATTCTAAACTTATTGCTTTAACAGGAAGTATCACGGGTATTGCTGCTGCTCTTTCAATGGCTTCTTCAGAGTATCTTTCTACCAAATCTGAAGGTGATAAAGACAAGCATCCTATAAAAGCGGCTATTTATACTGGTTTTGCCTATGTTGTAACAGTCGTGGCTTTGGTTACTCCTTTTATATTATGTTCTAACGTCTTTATAGCATTGGGCATAATGCTTTTTATGGCCTTGCTGATTATAGGACTCTTTAATTATTATTATTCGGTGGCAAGAAGTGAAAGTTTCAGGAAACGTTTTACGGAAATGGCAATTTTAAGTTTTGGAGTAGCCACAATCAGCTTTTTAATTGGTTATGCATTGAAAGTTTTTACAGGAATTGAAGCCTGAGCATAATCAACGTTTTTTTTTATTTTAATGTTAAAGTATGCAACTTTGGCACCCATATAGAATAAATAATGTCCTGTTTTGTAATATTGATATTGCATTTATGTGTAATTTTGCATCGGGAAAGTCAATCACTTCGATATCAAAACACATAAATATATCATTCTATCATGGATTTAATTAATGAAATTATTGCGCGTGCGAAAGCTGATCGCCAGCGCATTGTCCTTCCTGAAGGAACGGAAGAACGTACATTGAAGGCTGCTGATCAGGTTCTGGCAGATGGAGTGGCTAACTTGATTCTTCTTGGTAACCCTGAAGAGATTAAAAGCTTAGCTGCAAAGTGGGAACTCAAGAATATAGCAAAGGCTGAAATCATTGATCCTGCTAATCACCCAAAGAAAGAGCAATATGCAGAGCTACTTTGCGAACTTCGGAAGAAAAAAGGTATGACGATTGAAGAAGCTCGTAAACTGGTTCTTGATCCATTGTACCTGGGATGCCTTATCATTAAAAGCGGTGATGCTGATGGACAGCTTGCTGGTGCTCAGAATACAACAGGAAATGTTCTTCGCCCTGCATTGCAGATTATTAAAACTGCTCCTGGCATTAGTGTTGTATCTGGTGGTATGTTACTTATAACTAAGGCTACAGAATATGGTAAGGATGGCCTTCTGGTTATTGCCGATGTTGCTGTGTTGCCAAATCCAACTGCTGAAGAACTTGCACAAATTGCTGTAGCTACAGGTAGAACTGCACGCGTGCTCGCAAACGTAGAACCTAAAGTGGCAATGCTTAGTTTTTCTACAAAAGGCAGTGCAAAGCATGAAATGGTTGACAAGGTTGCTGAAGCTACTCGTTTAGCAAAAGAATTAGATCCTGATATGCTGATTGATGGTGAACTTCAGGCAGATGCTGCTCTTGTTCCTACTGTGGGAATGAGTAAGGCTCCGGGAAGTGCCATTGCAGGACAAGCTAACACATTAGTATTCCCTTCACTGGAAGTAGGTAACATTGCTTATAAACTTGTACAACGTTTAGGTGGTGCTGAAGCTGTAGGCCCGGTTCTTCAGGGAATGGCTGCTCCTGTTAATGACCTTTCACGTGGCTGTTCAATTCAGGATATTTATAGAATGATTGCAATTACTGCAAATCAGGCTATTGGGGCAAAAAAATAAAAAAACATAAATATGGCAGAAATGATTAAAGAACCAATTGAGAACTACGGATTAAGCTCAAAAGACCGTAAGAAAACCTTGTTCTCTAAGATTGGTATCGTGGGCTGCGGAAAAGAGGGTTCCAAAATAGCAACAGTTGCTGCTACGGCCGGTATAGAGGTTGTATTCCTGGAAATCAGTGATGAAAAGATACAGAAGGCTTTTGACCGTATCGCTGGTGAACTTGATATGCGTATTGCAACATGGGGACTTACTGAGTCTGAAAAGAAAACAATTCTTGGACGTATTACTGGAACGTTGGTTTTTGATGCTTTCAAGGATTGCGACTTTGTAATTGAAGCAGTACGTTATGATGAGAATGGAGAGAGAAGTCTGAAGCATCGCAAAGAGATTTTTAAAAATCTGGAAGCTGTTTTGGTTGAAGATGCTATTATCGCAACAAATGCTTCTTCTGTAGTAATTACAGAACTGGCAGCTGAGCTTCAGCATAAAGAACGCTGCGTATGCTTACATTTTGTAATGATGCAGCCTCAAAGCCGTGTTATGGAAATTGTTCGCGGACTCTATACCTCTGACTCTTGCTATAACAAGGTTTGTCAGTTTGCAAAACTGATAAGCTATGATTATGTTACAGTGGAAGAATCTGCAGGTTTGGTTAATAACCGTTTGTTCTTCACTCTGTTGAATGAGGCTTGTGCTATTCTTCAGGAAGGTCTGACTACCCCCATTGAAATTGATTCGATCATAAAATTTGGTTTGGGACAAAGACAAGGCGTATTCTGTATGGCCGATCAAATGGGCATAGAAAAAATTGTTCCTCAGATGGAAGACTTGTATCAGGAATTTGGGTCTTTGAAATATAAACCATCTCCATTGTTACTCCGGTTAAATCGTGCCAAGCGTTGGGGAGTAAGCACAGGCATGGGTTTCTATGCTTATGATGAAGAAGGGAACCGTATGATTAATGAGAATGAGAAAAAATAGAAAACTATGAAAATATTAGTGCTCAATTGCGGTAGTTCGTCCATCAAATATAAGTTGTTCAATATGGACACTAAAGAGGTGATGGCTCAAGGCGGAATAGAAAAAATTGGATTAAAAGGTTCTTTTCTTAAGCTGACTCTTCCTGGCGGGGATAAGGTTATGTTGGAAGGAGAAATTCTTGAACATACAGCCGGTATTGAATATATTCTTGGAGTCTTGGTTAGCGAGAAATATGGTTGCATCAAATCTTTGGATGAAATTAATGCAGTAGGACATCGTGTGGTTCATGGAGGAGAGAAGTTCAATAAGTCTGTGCTGATTACTGATCAGGTAATTGAAAAGATTGTGGAATGTATAGACATTGCACCACTTCATAATCCGCCAAACTTGAAAGGTATCCGTGCCGTTTCAGAATTAATGCCAAATGCACCTCAGATTGCTGTATTCGATACTGCTTTCCACCAGACCATGCCAGATTATGCATATATGTATGGCATACCTTACCAACTTTACAAGAAATATGGTATTCGCCGTTATGGATTCCACGGAACAAGTCATCGTTACGTTTCAAAGCGTGTATGTGAATTCCTTGGCGTTTCGCCTGAAGGACAGCGTATTATTACTTGTCACGTAGGTAACGGAGGATCAGTTTCTGCTATTAAGGATGGGAAATCTATTGATACTTCAATGGGATTTACTCCTGTAGAAGGTTTATTAATGGGAACACGTGCAGGAGATATTGATGCCGGAGTTGTTTCTTATATCATGGATAAAGAGATGATTGGTACAGCTTCAATTTCTACATTATTAAATAAGCATAGTGGAGTTCTTGGAGTGTCGGGCGTTTCCAGCGATATGCGTGAACTTGATGCTGCATGTCAGGAAGGAAATGAACGTGCTATTCTTGCAGAAAAGATGTATTACTATCGTATTAAGAAATACGTAGGTGCTTATACTGCAGCTTTAGGTGGAGTTGACATTATCGTATTTACCGGAGGCGTTGGTGAAAATCAATCAAGATGCCGTTCTGAAGTTTGTGATGGTCTTCAATATATGGGAGTTTCTCTTGATCAGGAATTGAATAATAAAATTCATGGCGATGAGGCTGTTATCAGTACTCCTGATTCTAAAGTTAAAGTGGTTGTAATTCCTACAGATGAAGAATTTATGATTGCTTCTGATACGATGCAGATTTTATCCGAGAAATAAAATACATACATAATAAGAAAAGAGGTATAAGACTAGTTCTTATACCTCTTTTTACTATAAAAAAGATATTATTCTTTGATATCTCTTAATTCCCAGCCAAGAGCACTGGCACCAAGAACTGCTGCATCAGAATCTTTAAGTTCAGATACGAGAAGTTTTGTTTTTCCTTTGAATATATTCAAAACATTCTTATCAAGGGCATCTTGAACAGGTTTCATGATGTAATCGCCTGATTTTGCTAATCCGCCGAATAAAATAATTGCTTCAGGGCTTGAAAAGGCAACAAAGTTAGCCAAAGCTTCACCCAACAAAGAACCTGTGAATTCGAATATCTCCTGAGCTAGTTTATCTCCTTTTACTGCAGCGTCAAATACATCTTTTGAAGTAATTTCTTCAGAAGAAATATTCCGAAGCAGACTTTCATCAGAACGGGCAACCAGGAACTCACGTGCTGTACGGGCTACACCTGTTGCCGAACAGTAAGCTTCCAGACATCCTTTGCGTCCGCAACCGCACATTCTTCCGTTTTCGTGACGTACGATAACATGTCCTAATTCACCGGCAAAGCCGTCATGTCCATACACCACCTGACCGTTAATAACGATTCCGCTACCAACACCTGTACCAAGGGTAATCATAATAAAATCTTTCATACCACGTGCTGCACCATAAGTCATTTCGCCTACAGCTGCTGCATTTGCGTCATTGGTTAGAGCTGTTGGAATACCAAGTTTTCGCTCAAACAGTTCAGCCAAATGAATTACGCCTTTCCATGGAAGGTTAGGAGCAAATTCAATGGTTCCGCTATAAAAGTTACCGTTTGGAGCTCCAATACCGATACCTTTAATTTTTTCTATACCCCCTTCGGATTCAATAAGAGGAAGCAGGTTTTTGCATACAGCATCTACATAATCCTCTACTTTATCGTATGCCTGAGTCTTTACAGATCCGCTGCATAAAATTGTACCACGAGCATCTACGATGCCAAAAACACTATTTGTTCCACCTATATCAATGCCTACAACGTAGGGCTTTCCCATGCTTGAAATCATTATGTTATTTGTTATATGGTTGATTATTAAATCACAAATAACGCAAAGATGATTGACTCTACAAAATCTTTTTGAAATTTTCTTTCACTCTTTTGCAACTTTTTGTACTTTGGTTGCGTCTAATGTAGAAAAACAGCTTAAGTATGATACATTTAGAAGACATAAACAAGACTTATTATAACGGAGCTCCCCTTCATGTGCTCAAAGGAATTAATCTTGATATTGAACGTGGTGAGTTTGTTTCCATAATGGGTGCATCAGGCTCCGGAAAATCTACTTTGCTCAATATTCTAGGTATTTTGGATAATTATGATACCGGAGATTATTATCTGAATGATGTTCTTATAAAAAAACTAAGTGAAACCCGGGCTGCTGAATACCGTAACCGTATGATCGGGTTTATTTTTCAGTCTTTTAATCTTATTTCTTTTAAGAATGCAATGGAAAATGTGGCATTACCGCTTTTCTATCAGAATGTGAGCCGAAAGAAAAGAAATATTCTGGCGATGGAGTATCTGGATAAACTGGGACTCAAGGAATGGGCACATCACATGCCCAATGAACTTTCCGGTGGCCAGAAACAGCGGGTGGCTATTGCCCGGGCTTTGATCTCTCAGCCTCAGATTATTCTTGCTGATGAACCTACCGGTGCTTTGGATAGTAAAACATCAGACGAAGTGATGCAGATTCTAAAGGAGGTTAATGATCTGGGCATGACTTTGGTTGTTGTTACTCACGAATCGGGAGTGGCGAACCGGACCAATAAGATAATTCATATAAAAGATGGAATTATTGAATCTGTAGAAGAGAATGCTAATCACAACCTGTCTCCTTTTGGTGCTGGTAAAATGATGAAGTAAAATATGAAGATAGGAATTGATATTTGGCAAGAAATATATAGTACGATAAAGCAAAATAAGTTGCGAACCGTGCTTACCGGGTTCTCCGTTTCATGGGGAATCTTTATGCTGATTGTTCTTATGGGATGGGGCAATGGTATTATACATGCTTTTGAAGATGCTTCGGCAGATATGGCCAAGAACTCCATTAGAATATATCCTGGTTGGACCAGTAAAACTTACCAGGGGCTTGAATCTAACAGAAGAATCCAGTTCGATAATAATGATGTAAACATTACCAGAAATAAATTCAGGAATAATGTGGTTTTAGCAGGTGCAACGGTGAGCGAGAGTGGAATTACCCTTTCCAATAAAGACGAATATGTTTCGTTAGAGTTGGATGGCGTTTTTCCATCATATACAAATATTGAACCTGTAAAGTTAGATCAGAACGGTGGTCGCTTTATCAATGATCTGGATATAAACCAGAGAAGGAAAGTCATTGTGATACATTATAAAACAAAAGAAGTTCTCTTTCGTAAAGAAAGTGCTATAGGTAAATTTGTGAATGCCGGTGGAGTTACTTATCAGGTAGTAGGTATTTACAGAGATAAAGGCAACAGGGATGCACGTTCTGCTTATATTCCTTTTACTACAGCTCAAACTATCTATAATAAAGCTGATACAATAGATAATATAATCTTCACGACACGTAACCTAAATACCGTGGTTGCAAATAAAGATTTTGAAAAGGAATATCGCAAGGCTGTAGGTAGTCGTCATCGTTTTGATCCTGAAGATATGAACGCAATGTATATATGGAACCGGTTTACGCAATATCTTCAGCAACTTACAGCCAAGACTATTCTGACTACAGCAGTTTGGATAATTGGTATATTTACTTTGTTGAGCGGTATTGTCGGAGTGAGCAATATTATGTTGATTACTGTGAAGGAAAGAACCCGTGAATTTGGTATCCGCAAAGCTCTGGGAGCATCACCATCGTCTATTTTGTGGTTAGTCATTCTGGAGAGTATACTTATAACAACGATTTTCGGGTATATAGGCATGGTTGCCGGAATCGGATTAACAGAATATATGAACGCAGTAGATGGAGTTAAATCTTTTACTATAGGAGGAATGGAAAATACAGTGTACAAGAATCCTACAGTGGATATTGACATTGCAATAAAGGCAACATTGACTTTGATTGTTGCCGGTACGTTGGCGGGATTCTTTCCTGCCAGAAAGGCTGTGAAGATTAGACCAATTGAAGCATTAAAGGCAGAATAATTATGAAATTTACAGATATAGATTATTGGGAGGAAATCCTCATAACTATTACCCGCAACAAAACACGTAGTATGTTGACCGCTTTTGGTATCTTCTGGGGAATATTTATGCTGGTTGCCTTAATTGGGGGAGGTAATGGTTTGCAGCAGATGATGAGCCGTAACTTTGCCGGATTTGCAACGAACTCGTGTTTTGTCATTAGTCAGCAAACCAGTGAACCTTATAAAGGATTTCGTAAAGGGCGTAAATGGGATTTGGAAAATAATGATGTAGCAACGCTTCGGAGTCGAATTTCTGATATTGAAGATATAACTCCTAACCTTTTCCGATGGGGAGCTAGTGTCGTTCGTGGCGATAAAAAGGGTACGTTTGTTGCTAAGGGAGTATATCCTTCTTATGACAAAATAGAGAAGCAAACAATGTTGTATGGCCGCTTTATTAATGACGTTGATATAAGTGAGCAGCGTAAGGTCTGTACTATTGGTACCCGTATATATGAAACACTTTTCAAAAAGGGACAAGATCCTTGCGGACAGTACATTCGTGTGGATGGAATCTATTACCAGGTTGTAGGTGTATGCTCAGGAGTGAGTAATATCAACATTGGCGGGTCAAGTGAAGAGATGGTAAATATTCCTTTTGCTACTATGCAACAAGCTTACAATATGGGAAAGATAGTACATATAATCTGTTTAACGGCTAAGCATGGCGTATCAGTAAGCTCTTTGGAACCCAAGATACAAGAATTGATAAAGTATAATCACCTGATATCTCCCAAAGATCCTCAGGCAGTGATGGTACTGAATATGGAGGAGATGTTTAAGATGGTGGATAGCCTGTTTACCGGTATTAGGACACTTGTATGGCTTGTTGGACTTGGAACATTACTTGCCGGTGCTATTGGTGTGAGCAATATTATGATGGTTACAGTTCGCGAACGGACGGTGGAAATTGGTATTCGCCGCGCCATCGGTGCCCGCCCCCGTGAGATAATGCAACAGATCCTTTCTGAGAGTATGGTGTTGACAGCCATTGCCGGATTATCCGGAATCTCGTTTGCTGTACTGATTCTTCAGGTAGCCGAGGTAGGGGTTACAGCTAGCGGAACAGTTGCTCATTTTCAGGTCTCTTTCTGGACGGCAATAGGAATGGCGCTTCTCTTACTCTCTTTGGGATTGTTTGCCGGACTGGCACCAGCTTACCGGGCAATGTCAATAAAGCCTATTGATGCGATGCGTGATGAATAATGAATTTGTAAAAACGATAATAACTATAGAAATAATAAAATAGTATGAAAAAGTACATCAGAATCTTTTTGATAGTGGTTGTAGCTGCCATTTTTATCAGCACTTTCGCTTTTCTTTATGTTAAGTCTCAACCCAAAGAAATTAAGTATGAGATTGTAACTCCAAAGGTTGCCGACATTGAAAAAAGTACCGTGGCTACAGGTAAAGTAGAACCTCGTGACGAAATTCTTATTAAACCTCAGATTTCTGGTATTGTGGCTGAAGTCTACAAACAAGCCGGTCAGTCTGTAAAGAAGGGAGAGGTAATTGCCAAAGTAAAGGTAATCCCGGAATTGGGACAATTGAATTCAGCCGAGAGCCGCGTTCGTATTGCAAACATCAACTATAAGCAAGCTTTGCAGGAATATGACCGTCAGAAAAGTCTGTTTAAAGATAAGTTAATCAGCAAAGAAGAGTTTGAGAAGAGTGAGGTGTCAATGAAAACCGCTAAAGAAGAAGTTTCAACTTCCAAAGACAACCTTGACATTGTGAAGGAAGGTATTACCAAGAACTCTGCTACTTACAGTAACACAATGATACGCTCTACCATTGACGGACTGATTCTTGATATACCTATCAAGAAAGGAAACTCTGTTATTATGAGTAATACGTTTAATGATGGTACTACTATTGCAACTGTAGCCAACATGAAGGACCTTATCTTTAAAGGAAAAATAGACGAAACTGAAGTTGGCCGTATTAAAGAAGGAATGCCAATTAAACTAACAATTGGTGCATTGCAGAATCTGAAGTTTGATGCCAAGCTGGAATATATTTCTCCGAAGGGAGTTACAGAGAATGGTGCAAACCTTTTTGAAATTAAAGCAGCTATCAATGCTTCGCCTGATGTGAAGATCCGTTCAGGCTACAGCGCAAATGCTGAAATTGTACTTGAACGAGTAGAAAAAGTACTGACTGTGCCCGAAAGTACAATTGAGTTTTCGGGAGATTCAACTTTTGTTTATGTATTGAAGACCGAGAAGCCTAAGCCGACTTTTGAAAGAAAACGTGTTGCTGTTGGTGTAAGCGATGGAATAAAGATTCAAGTAAAGGGTGGTATTACAGCTAAAGATAAAATTCGTGGAGCTGTGATTGAAGAAAAGAAACCTGATGCTGAAAATAAAAACAACTAAGGCTATGAAAAAATGTATCATACTTATTGCAGTATTACTGTTTTCCGGAGGCACTTTTGCTCAGCAAAGCTGGTCTCTCAGGGATTGCATTGATTATGCATTGAAGCATAATATCCAGATTCAGAAACAGGAACTAGCAAACGAACAACAGAAAGTGGAACTGAACTCAGCAAAGAATAAGAGACTTCCCGATTTAAGCGGAAGTATGTCTAATTCGTATAGCTTCGGTCGTGCAGCTTCTCCAAAGGATAACTCTTATGTAAATACCAATAGTAGTAACAGCAGCTTTGGTTTAAGTGCAAATGTTCCTATTTTTACAGGCTTTCAGATTCCGAATAGTATTGAGTTGAGCAAGCTCAATCTGAAAGCGGCAACTGAGGATCTGAATAAGGCTAAGGAGGATATCAGTGTAAATGTAACTTCTGCTTTCTTGCAAGTCCTTTTTAATGAGGAATTGTGCAAGGTGGCAAAGGAACAGATTAATCTAAGCAAGGAACAGCTCGACAGAATTACCAAGATGGAAGAGGTAGGAAAAGCTGCCACTGCTCAGGTTTACGAAGCAAAAGCTACTCTTGCTCAGGATGAGCTATCGGCTGTGCAAGCAGAGAATAATCGCAAACTGGCCATTCTTGAACTTACACAACTACTGGAACTTCCTTCTCCGGAAGCATTCGCAATTGTTTCTCCTGATATGGAACCGGGATTCGAAGCTTTAAGTACTCCAGAAGATATTTATGCATTGGCCATTGTCAATAAACCGGCAGTGCTGGCTGCGCAGTATCGCTTGCAGGGAATGGACAAGAGTATTAAGATTGCACAGGGAGCTTATTACCCCACACTCTCTTTCGGAGCAGGACTGAATACCGGATATTACACCATGTCGGGGATTGATAGCAAGGGCTTTGGTAAACAGCTGAATGATAACTTTAATAAGTACTTTGGTCTTTCACTAAGCATTCCTATCTTCAATCGATATGAAACACGCAATCGGGTGAAAACTGCTAAGCTAAACTATAGTACTCAGGCTCTTCAGCTCGAAGAATCAAAGAAAGGGCTCTTTAAAGAGATTCAGCAGGCATATTATAATGCTGTGGCAGCACAGACAAAATTCACTTCCAGTAAGACTGCTGTAGAGGCTAGCGAAGAATCATTTAAGCTGATGCGCCAGAAGTACGAGAATGGAAAAGCTACTTCTGTAGAGTTTAACCAAGTGAAGATGAATCTTATGAAGGCTTCTTCAGATCGTATACAGGCAAAATATGATTATTTGTTCAGAACAAAAATTCTTGATTTTTATAAAGGAGTTACACTTGCTCTGTAAGAATAACTGCTATCTTTGTAGTTCTCATTTGATTCTTTAAAAGATAGCCATGCGAAAGAGCTTTTTATTATTTATTGGAATATGGTGCGGACTCTCATCTTGTTTGCCGTTATATTCTCAAGCCGAAATAAAGTCGTTTACAGACAGTTTATCTCCTACCCTTAATGGGCAGGAGGTAATTTTTAGTTGTCCGTTAACAGTCACAAAAACATATTATAGCAGTCCATCGGGAGAAATTACCCTTTCTCCCGATCTGCTTTATTCTCCTACCGAGGTGGCTTTGCCAGGCATTGATGCAAATAATCTTGCAACTCAGAATAGCCAACGAAAGCTTACTCTGAAAAGCAGTGCTTTTACTTACACTGATAGCAACCATACGTTGCGAACCGGGAGCAAGATTACCGGATTGCGCGGCACCTTATACTACAGTAATGGCAATTATTCGCTGGCTCCTACAGTACAACCGGTATTCTCGGGCAATGAAAGAACCCTGTCTCCAGGAAGTGTTGGAGCATGTAACCTGAAAGTAGCCAGTTTTAATGTGGAATATTACATTGCAGATAGTTTAATGTGGAACCCAACGTTCGGAGCCGCTAACCGGGAAGAGTTTACCCGTCAGCGGGCAAAGATACTGGCTGCCCTTAAAGGATTGGATGCAGATATCTATGCTCTTTGTGAAGTGGGAGAGGGGAATACCTCTGTCACCGATTTGATGAACGGCTTAAACGAAGTAACGTCATCAAATAACTACGCTTATGTGGCGGATAATAATTTAAAAGAAAGCACCTTTACCAAGAATGTTTTTATCTATAACAAAACAAAGGTAACTCCATATAGTTCTCTTTATAAATTTGGAACCAATGGTTTTCAGCTTCGTCAGGTTGCACAGGCCTTTGATCTGAATAGTAATGGGGAACGGGTGATTATCACCGTGAACCATCTCAAGGCAAAATCGGACTCAGGGTCGGGAAATAATGCCGATACCGGCGATGGACAGGGAAGCTTTAACTATCAACGGATTACTCAGGCTCAGTTGGTTGTGAATACGCTCAATAAGCTGACTACTTATTACGGTGACCCCGATGTACTGGTGGTGGGCGATATGAATTCTTACTCCATGGAAGACCCTATAAAAGTATATACAGATGGCGGACTTATCAATCAGCTGAAACGTTATTCTCCATCAGATTACAGTTATGTGTATAGTGGAAATGTGGGCTACCTTGATCATTCGCTGGCCACCTCCACTCTTAGCTCTCAGGTAACCGGAGCTAGTCCTTGGCACATCAATGCCGACGAACCTTCTTATTTTGGATATGAGTATTCAACCTATTATTCTGCTGATCCTTACCGTTGTTCCGATCATGATCCGATAGTAACCGGACTTAATCTGGGCGCTAATGGTACAGGAATCAATGATGCTGAGGCTGATAAAACCGAAAAAATGCACGTCTATGGCGATCCGTCTCAAGGATACGTAACACTTTGTGCCGCACAAATTGACAGGGTGGAGCTGCTGGCCGTGAATGGACAGCTTATCTATTCGTCTGCAAACGCAACTCTTGGTGAATATTTCTTGCTTCCTACAAATGCTTTACTAAAAGGATTCTATCTGATTCGTGCATTCAGCGGAAAGAAAGTTCTGACCTCGAAATTGCTTATATCCTAGAAGCTCATAGCTTAGGCATTTATTCGCCATATATTATTTTTTATTCGTTATGTTTTTATTGAAAAGTCTACATGTAATTTCGTGAATGTGTAGGCTTTTATATTGTAAGAAGTACACCTTATTGCCAATTATTGGTCATCTTTTAGAAATCTTCTGCCTATTATTTACTTAGCTATCTATTTCTTTTAAATTAGTGAACAGGTTACGATAGAAATATTTACTTTTGCACCGCAAAACTATGCAAACGGATTTTATATTCAGTATGGGACATAAAACGAAAATAGGTATTCTGGTTACTCTTGGCTTGTTTATTGTGGCTCTTATTGCAGCCTACTTTAGCAGAGATTTACTGTTGAATAGCTATGCAAAAGAGAAATTTGGCGAACTGAAAGAAGAATACGGTCTGAATATCACTTACGACCGCCTTCATATGCCTGGAATTAGTGAAATAGAAATAGAACATTTAGCGGTAGTTCCCTACCAAAGAGATACCCTCTTAACGCTCCGGTCTGCACAGATTGATCTTAGCTTCTGGAAAATGCTTACCCTGAATGCTGAAGTAAACCAGATTAATACCGATGGACTTCATGTTAGTTTCGTAAAGAAAGACTCTCTTTCCAACTACGATTTCCTGTTTAAAAAGAATAAAAAGGAAGAGGCAAAAGAGAACGAGAAGAACTATGCCGAAAAAGTTTCCCACATCCTACATCTGCTATTTGGCTCTTTGCCTGATAACGGAGATATGAAGGATATTGTAATAAGTCACCGACGCGACACTACCTATACCGAGGTGCAGATTCCCACGCTTCACATCGAAAACAACTGTTTTGTTACTGAGATTATAGTCAAGGAAGATAACATTGTTCGTCACTGGATGAGCAAGGGACGATTGCAACACGGAGAGAAAACAATTGAGGCAGAACTCTATTCAAAAACCCCGGGTAAAGTATTGCTTCCTTACCTGAATAAACATTATGGGGCGCAGGTGGCATTTGATACGCTTGCTTACCGTCTTACAGAGTCTAAACTTGGAGGGGGAGAGATTGCTTTGACCGGAAAGGCCGAAGTTTGCGGATTGCAGCTTTATCATCCCGCCCTTTCTCCTGAAGTGGTGAATCTGGATCAGGGACGCCTTAATTACAAGATAAATGTAGGGAAGGATTTTCTGGAGCTAGACAGTGCCACGGTTGTTCAGTTTAATAAATTGCAGTTCCATCCTTATGCCCGAGCTCAGAAGAAAGATAAATGGCACATCACTTTGGGGGTTGATAAGCCTCCTTTTCCAGCGGATGAACTGTTCTCTTCTTTGCCTAAGGGACTCTTTAGTTGTTTGAACGGATTAAAGACCAGTGGGAAACTTGCATACCATTTTCTTCTGGATATCGATTTTAATAATCTGAATGCACTGAAGCTGGAATCCGATCTGAAGGGGCCAGGTTTAAAGATACTTAGTTATGGCAATGAGAATCTTTCAAAGATGAATGGCTCTTTTCTCTATACTGCTTATGAAAATGGGCGCCCGGTACGCACTTTTATTGTTGGTCCTGAAAATCCTGATTTTTGTTCGCTGGACAGTATTTCACCGTTACTTCAAACAGCTGTGATGCAGTCTGAAGATGGTTCTTTCTATGCTCATCGGGGATTCCGTCTGGATGCTCTGAAAAGTGCGTTGATTTACGATCTTAAACGGAATAAGTTTGCCCGTGGAGGCAGTACAATTTCCATGCAGCTGGTTAAGAATGTATTTCTGAACCGGAACAAGAATCTGCTTCGGAAGCTGGAAGAGGCTATGATTGTGTGGCTCATTGAAAACAAAGGCATCACATCTAAGCACAGAATGTACGAAGTCTATCTGAATATTGCGGAGTGGGGGCCATTGGTATACGGTGCAAGAGAAGCCTCTCATTTTTACTTCGATAAAGAGCCTTCTCAGCTAACTCCTGAAGAGGCTATCTTTATGGCTTCAATCATTCCTAAGCCCAAACATTTCCGGAGCTCTTTTGATGCGAACATGCAGCTTAAACCGTGGCTGGGCAGCTACTATCGTTTGATTGCCCGGCGATTAAGCAGGAAAGGGCTGATCACAGAAGAGGAAGCAGCTAATATACTTCCCGTTATTCAGGTTAAAGGTGCAGCTATGCGTAGTTTTCCTTCGCTCAAAGATACAACAGTCACTGTAGTCCTGCCTTTGGAAGATACAGATAATAAAGAATAAAAAGGCAATCACTTCACAGTGACTGCCTTTGATCAGTAATTTGTTTTTAAACTATCTATTGAAACTATTATCTTGATCTTTCGCTTCTGGAAGATTCAGAAGATTTGCGGTTGCTGTTATCCGCGCTTTTGCTTCTCTCTGAAGAGGAACTTCTTGAAACATTGCTGCTTCTGCTTTCAGAGCTTCTGGAAACGCTGTTGCTCCTTTCACGGGTACTTGGAGCCGGACGACTTTCTGATCTTCTTTCTGTGTTTACAGGTTGACGGGTTTCAGTGCTAACTCTTCCGTTATCCGATCTTCTTTCACTATTCACTGTTGAACTAGATTCCGTGTTATTCCTTCCGTAATCTGATCTTCTTTCAGTGTTTACAGTTGAACTGGATTCAGTATTACTTCTTCCATAATCCGAATTTCTTGAAATGCCGCTTCTTCTTTCATCAGAGCTACTATTGTTGCTCTCTCCATTATTTGAATTTATAATGTAGCTTTCGTTCCGCGGAGTCCTTTCTGTATTCTTGTCTCTTCCAGTGTTTCTATCTCTTCCTGTATTTGAATCTTTACCTTTATTGACATCTCTGTTTACATCTCTGCCCGAGTTGTTGTTATCTCTGTCTACAGGAGTTCTTTCTCTAACCTTTCCATCTCTATTGTCTGAAGGACGAGTAGTGTTGGATGGAGTGCGGTCTCTGGATGAGCCAGAGCTTCTACCGGTGTTATACATATCATCATTGTATCTTCTCGGAGTAGTTACATTTCTTGAGCTATTACCAAAATCGGAACGGCGGTTGTTCATATAAACGTTTTCATTTCTTGTTTCAAAATGTCCTCTGAATATATTATGGTTATACCTGTTTGAATAATAACTTCTATTGTCGAAGTGTGTGCGGAAGTGCCCTCCGTGATAAGTCCTATATTGATAAGGCATATCAAAATAGAATATGAATGGATTTGTATAGGTAAGATATACTCTGAATCCCCATGAATTTCCATTTGAATAGATTGGGCGATAGAAATATTCAATATTCAGGAAACGTTCGTATTGCCACTCTTCCAGTACCCAGCGGAGATCATCATTACGAATATCCAGATAGTAATAATAATCATCCAGTGCCCCTTCATCATTATAGATTACATTATCCATTATATCACGAACATTATAAATGAAATCAAAATTAATTTCAAATACATCATTATACTGTTCGGTAGAAAGATTCAACTCATAAGCCATCTTATCTGTCAGGAAACGAGCCTCTTTGCGAACTTTGTTAACGCTCATGGCAGCCATACTCATGGTACTCATGGAAACCATACTGATGGCAATCAGGGTAAATATAAATTTTTTCATAACTCAACAGTTTAATGGTTATTTTTATGCAACAAAAATAGGGTGAGGAATTTCCTCACCCTAATAATTATCCCCAATTGTATATAGGGATTTCCCTATTTCTTATTTCCTTGCGCTAAACGAATGCCGTTGTCTTCAAGGATAATTAATCTTTTTCTATACAGATCTCCTACACCTTTTTTAAATGTCTTCTTGCTCACTTCAAAGGTGTCATAGATCTCTTCGGCAGGACTCTTGTCATTTAGTGGTATGCTTCCACCGTTCTCTTTGATATATGCTAATAAAGTCTCAGCGAAATCGTCTATTTTTTCAAATCCAGGCTTCTGAAGCATCAGGTCAATCTTTCCGTCTTCCCGAACTTGTTTTACAAAAGCTTTAAGTTGCATTCCGGTTTGTAAATGCTGAAAGATCTCACTATCGTACAATAAAGCGCTGAATTGATTCTCAACGATGGCTTTAAATCCAAGATCAGTCTTTTGCCAGATAAGGATGGATACTTCTTCATTGGGCTTATAAGCAGGCATCTCTTTTGATAGATAACGTTCTACTTTGGCAGAAGCCACAATGCGATAGCTTTCTTCATCAATATGTGCGTGAACAACATATTTTTTGCCTACCAGCATCTTCATTTTTTGCTCTCTGAAAGGAACAAAAAGATCTTTCATCAAACCCCAGTTAAGGAATGCACCGAATTCATTTACCCAGGATACTTCCAGACAAGCAAACTCACCAACCTGAACCAAAGGAGTCAGAGTTGTAGCAATTAGTCGTTCTTCATTATCCAGGTAGAGAAAAACGTTAAGGAAATCACCGATATTGTATTCTTCAGGAACGTAACGAGTAGGAAGTAAGATTTCTCCTTCCTCTCCGCCATCAAGATAAACTCCAAAATCAACGGTCTTTACAATCTCAAGTACGTTAAATTTCCCTAGTTCTATACTCATATATGAAATTTATTATTTAATGCCGATGAAGTTTACCAACAGGTAAATCAGGCCAGCAAGTACTGCGCTGACAGGAATTGTAAGAATCCATGCCCAAAGCAAATCTATAGTAACTCCCCAACGCACAGCAGAAAGTCTTTTTACAGCACCTACACCCATAATAGAACCGGTGATAGTGTGAGTTGTACTTACAGGTATTTTAAGAGCTTCTGTTAAGTATAGAGTCAAAGAACCGGCTGCTTCAGCACATACACCTTCAATAGGTGTAACCTTGGTAATTTTGCTACCCATTGTTTTAACAATGCGCCAGCCTCCAACCATAGTTCCGAGACCAATTGCGCCAAAGCATGATAAAGGAACCCAATCGGGTACATTTTTAATTGAGTCAATCTGGCCTGCTGCAATCATTGCAGTGGCAATAATACCCATAACCTTTTGAGAGTCATTCAAACCATGTCCCAAACTGAACATACCAGAAGTTACTAACTGGAATCTCCTGAAAAAGTTCTCTGCAAAGCGAGCATTAACTTTTCTGAATATCCATAAAACGGAGATCGTGATAGCTGAAGATACAACCAAACCAATAACTGGAGCTAATACAATAAACGAAGCGATTGTTATAATTACTGAAGTGTGGATAGATTGAAATCCTGCTCCACAAATTGCAGCTCCGGCAAAACCGCCGATCAAGGTGTGAGATGATGATGAAGGAATACCAAGCCACCATGTCATAAGGTTCCATGAAATTGCGGCAATCAATCCTGAAAGAATAATTGGTAAAGTGATATATTGCTCTAAAACAACTTTAGATACAGTGTTGGCAATACCAAACTCACCAATAAGATATTTAGCGACAAAGAATGCAATAAAGTTGAACATCGCAGCCCATATAACTGCTTGCACAGGAGATAAAACCCTGGTTGTAACAACTGTTGCAATAGAATTGGCTGCATCGTGGAAGCCATTGATAAAGTCGAAAATTAGTCCTAATGCAATAACAATAATAAGTAATGTCATATGATTTTATTTTATTAGGCGTATTTTACGAGAATAGTTGTAATAACTTTCCCTGTACTGTTGATCTTATTGGCAGCTTTCTCAAGTTCCTGAATAATTTCCTTCAGTTTTATAAGCTCAACAGTATCATTCGTAGCGGCAGCTCCTTTAAAAAGGCTCATAATAGCTTCTTCATATACAACATCAGCTTCTTCTTCAAGTCTCTTAATTTCTTTGCAATGTGCACGAAGACGAAGATCTGTTTTCTTTATGTTAGAAAGTTCACCAGCTGCACTTTGTATTTCGTCGCTACCCTTTTTGATAATGTTAACCAAAGTAACGGCATGATTAGGAAAACTGTGTGGTTGGTAAAGAAGCACTTTCTGTGCACAGCGGTTAATCACATCAATCACATCATCCATAACATCTGCAAGGGCATGCACATCTTCTCTGTCAAAAGGAGTAATAAATGTGTTGTTTAACTCGTGGATAATACTTCCGGTAACTTTGTCACCTTTAACTTCTTCGGCTTTTATTAATCTGCACAATTCAGTTCTATGCTCTTCATCCGCACATGAGAAGAGTTCCTGAAGATAGGTTGATGACTGAGAGAGAATTGAAGCTGTTTCTTCCAACATAGGGAAAAACTTAACATCTTTTGGAGCAAACATGCTCAATAAAGTATTAATTTTCATCAGTAGTCTATATTATTACGGGTGCAAATATAGAGCTTTCATATTATTAATGCAATAATATCTAATTATTTATATTCAAAATTAATGCAGCTGTAACATATCTGTAACACATCTGTAATATGTCTATAATCTTGTGTAAAACAAATGTAGGTATATTTGAAATACGGATATCCTATTAACTGGCGATATGAAAAAATAATGGCAGAACAATTAAGTAAATAAAACAGAATAAAAGCTTAAAGGAGTTTTAATATCCATTTAAAAAGTAAGGCTGTGATTAATAAATATTATGAGTTGTTTAATATGTAATAGTCAGATATCTATAGTTTGTTTTGTATCTTTGTGTAAACAGAAATATAAAAAGAACGGAATGGATCAGAATATTGAAAAGCAACGGTGCGGATGGTGCGGAACAGACCCGCTTTATGTGCAGTATCACGATGAAGAATGGGGTAAGGAAGTTACCGATGATCACAAGATGTTTGAATTCTTAGTACTTGAAAGTTCGCAGGCCGGATTAAGCTGGAGTACAATTTTAAGGAAGAGAGAAAATTATCGGGAAGCATTTGCCGACTTTGATGTGGAGCAAGTAGCCCGGTTCACAAATGAAGATGTGGAACGATTGATGCAGAATTCCGGAATTATCCGTAACAGATTGAAAATAACATCTACCATATCCAATGCCTGCTGCTTTATCCAGGTACAGAAGGAGTTTGGCAGTTTTTGTAACTATTTGAAATCTTTTCTGCCTGAAGGAAAAATAATCGTCAATCATTGGGATACATTAGATCAGCTTCCTGCATCCACCCATTTATCGGATACTATAAGTAAAGATATGAAGAAGAGAGGATTCAAGTTCTTTGGGACAACAATCTGTTATGCCCATTTGCAGGCAGTAGGTTATGTAAACGATCATCTGGACTGTTGTTATTATAAGAATAATCTCTCTTCTGCAGCTGCTAAGTAAGAGGGTATTAAATAACTATCCAATATATATAAATCAGGAAATACAACATTTTGCAAAAATGACATTTATTAAAAGCAGAATATTCTCTTTGTTATCAATTCTATTAAGCACAATTGCTTTAATCGGCATTATAAAAATTAATCATGATATAGCTATCCGGTATTTGGCTTTAGATAGGAAAGCACACCTTTTATTGGGAGTAACCAATTTTTTGGGCTTTTATTTTAAATTCTATGTTATAATAACAATAAGTTTAGTGTCAGAGGGACTTTCAATCATTGCATTTAAAAAGAAAGAAAGCAGGAAAGTAAATATGGCAGCCTGCTTTTTGGGGATAATATCGTTAGGAACAGTGCTTTTTTATGTTTGGAGATTAGCGAACTAGTTTTAAATGGATTATTGTAATAAGATACAAAGCCTGTTTTGGCTATGTATCTTAACATAGGAAGAAAATAAGTACTGGCACCATAAACGAGCAAGAAGCATATAACTTTCGGCTCAGAGAGAAATAGGACAGAATATTACTTACTCCAGAATCTTGCTCCTATACGGATAACAGGGGAAAGGTCAACATTGGAAATATTATATTTTGCTCCATTGAAATCAAGACTCTTATCACCTCTAAGGTAAATGTGCATGGCTGGCTGTACATAGAAATAACGGCCAATAAAGAATTGATAACCCACTCCACCTCCAAAATCAGTACTGTGCAGATCCTTTCTTATGCCCGAGCTCTTTTGCTCAATTTCAAAAGTATGCAACTCGGTATATGTGTAAAGCTCAAGGTTTTTCCATACATTATATCCTAAGAATATTCCGGGAGAAGTTTTATAATATCGCTTGAATTCTGATGATGAGTTGTTTATACCTGCAGTTTCAGCATTGTAGCTTCCTCCGTTTATTACACTAGCCCTGATCCTGAATTTCTTGTATCTGTAACCTACCCCAGCATGAAATCCTCCTGTAAGGAACATTGGGAACAAACTCTCTACTTCCAAAGCCTGATTTACATTGCAACTCTTTTGTTCTGGTTCTGCTGATTGTGTTTCTGTGTTATTCTGAGCAAAAAGCTGAGATGCGGTAATTAATATACTTGCCAATAACAGGGTAATTCTTTTCATAAGTTCTGATATTTGATAATTTTTTTAATGATGCAAATATCAGAATAGCCAGTGGAGTAGTTGCTCCGCATTTGTTACCAAATTATTTTTTATTGAAAATAGTGTTCCGGATACGGCTTAGAGATTTTGGAGCAATCCCCAGATAATTGGCGATATGATATAAAGGCAGTCTCTGAAAAATCTCAGGATAATTATCTGATAGTTTCTGGTAACGCTCCTTTGCCGGGAGAACTTGTAAATCAATGCTAAGTTGTACCAACTTTACATAAGCCTGCTCCATCAGAATTCGTCCAAACTTCTCCAATTGTGGTATTTGGCTGTATAGGTAAAGTAAATCTTTGTTTTTGATAATCAATAATTCAGAATCTTCTATAGCTTTAATGCTAAGATGAGACGGAGAATTATTCAAGCGGCTGTGATTGTTTGTTATCCATTCTCCCTCTATTGCAAAGTCTGTAGTTTTTTCATCTGCATTATCAAGTGTTTTATAGTAGATAAATAATCCGTAATTTATAAATGCAATAGAGTTGCAAATATCTCCTTCTTTCAAGAAATATTTATTCTTAGTTAAATGCCTGATTTCTATAAATTCATTAATAAGCAGCCAGTCATTATCATTCAGTTGAATGATTGAACTTATGAACTTTTTTATTTTATCAGTCTCTTTCAAACTTTAATAAGTTAATAGATTGTCTATTATCCACAAAAGTACAGATTTTCAGAAAAAAACTATATGTTCTCTTTATATTTTTATATTGATGAGGAGCTATTCCATAACAGAAAAAGCTTTTTATGTACATATATTGAAAATTGAAAGTCATATTTACGCTTGTTTCCTAGTATTTGAATAATTATTCCCATTCAGTAATACCTTAATAAGCTAATTTTGCAGAGGTAATATAAATCTTAACTTATTATTCATTAAGAAATAAGCAAGACGTTTTTAATTAAATTATTATAGTGTTATGAAGAAAATAATTGTATTTGTTGTTTTAATATCCAATTTGTTAACTGCGTTTAGTCAGGAAGTTCCTACTAGTAGTCAGGTTGGGGCATCAAAACTACCAGATACAATAGCTCCCATTGTGGCTCCATTTGCGATGCCAAATCTGGTACGACCTGATTTCTCTAAGCAAACTGTCAATATAGAAAGTGCGGGAGCCAAACAAAATATACTTTGTACTAAAACTATTCAGAAAGCAATCAATCAGTTGAGTAGTAAAGGTGGGGGAACAGTTGTTATCCCTGCCGGTCAATGGTTGACAGGGCGTATCATTTTAAAGAGTAATATCAACCTGTATTTAGAGAAAAATGCAGAACTTCATTTTAATGGTGATATAAAGGATTGCCTTCCAGTAGTGTTTACCCGAAATGAAGGAATAGAACTCTATTCACTCGGTGCATTTATTTACGCTAACGGAGCTAAAAATATAGCTTTAACCGGTCAGGGGAAATTAGTAGGTCCTTCACGAGACTGCGAAATTTTTAAGAAGCAAATGGAAGGTACGGTAATCGAGAACTATATATCAACTCCGGTTGAGAAGCGGGTTTTTGATGGAAAAGCTGGAAAACCAGTCTTTTTACCTATGTTCTTTGCCCCGATAAATTGTAGAAATGTTCTTGTAGAGGGAGTGACTTTTGAAAAAACGCTATTCTGGAATGTAGTGCCGCAATATTGTGAAAATGTTATTATACGTGGTATTACGGTGAATAGTGTAGGCATTTTTCGGAGTGATGGGATAGATATTGACTCTTCAAAGAATATTCTGATAGAATATTGTACTCTTGATTGTGGCGATGATTGTTTTACACTGAAGTCCGGTCGTTGTGAAGATGGTTTGCGTGTAAATAAACCATCCCAGAATATCATTATTCGTTACTGCCTGGCAAAACAGGGAGGTGGATCTGTGACTTGCGGCAGTGAAACAGCGGGTATGATCAAAAATATGTATGTGCACGATTGTGTATTTGATGGTACCAAGAATGGAATTCTTTTTAAAACACGACGCAATCGTGGTGGAGGAGGAGAGAATCTCTTTTATGAACGTATCCGTCTTAATATTCCCGGACCAGCCATTAAATGGGATATGCTTGGTTCAAAGGAGTATGTCGGTGAACTGGCCAATCGTCTGCCTGTTCGCAGCATAACTTCATTGACACCATCTTATAAAAACATTTTCATAAAAGATGTTATTATAGAGAACTGTGATAAATTTATTCGTGCAATCGGTATTCCGGAAACGAAAATATCTAATGTAGTGATTGAAAACTGCAATGTTTCATCAAAAGCGCTTTTTGAAATTTCTGATGTTGATGGATTTACAGTAAAAAATACTCGGATTAAAACCAAAAATAGTGCAATGAATATTGCTGGCGCAAATAATATAGTTTGGGACAACGTAGAGATTACAACAAAGGATTAGCCTGATAATGATTAAAACAATAAGCCGTTTAACCACTATCCTAGATATATTCTACTGGTAACTGTTGTATTTAGTATTGGCCGATATATTATGGTTTAGGGCTTTATCATGGTTCTATCTCTTCTGCATCCAGATACACTTTTGCATCTGAAGGTATTTTACTTACCATAATTCCATAATAGAACGTTCCGACAGGTAATGTCAGGCTGTAGCAAATCTTGAGTTTATAGTAATAAGTTGTATTCCCTGTTTTTATTAGCTGATGTTCTAATTTGGCAATACCTCTTTTGTAACTCCTTGCGCCTACTATTAAGCTGTACTTTGTAAAATCAATATTCTGGAATTCCGGCAGCTGGCTGATATATTCTTTTTTGTATATCTTATCTAAATCTTCCTGAGAATTAATAATAACGATCTGCCCTTCGGTTAAGTTGCACCCTGAATAAAGAATAGGAAGTTCTTTATTTATTTTTATTCCAAGAACAATCTCATTATTATCACAACCGGATATTCCTATTAGCAAAATCAGTGAAATTGTTATAAATAAAATTCTTCTCGTTTTCATTGTAATCTAAGCTTGATTATCTTAATAGAAAACGATACTAAGAATAGGTTTACTGCTTATCTGCTTGAGAAATAAATTATAAAACTCTGTGTTTCTGGAAAATTACTTATCAGAATATCTAAATTTTGAAACATTTTCCCGTTTATTTAAAATCAGTCTCTGTCATAAATTCTATTTTTGTAGAAATAAATTTTATATCTGACACGATGAAACTAACACATTTAATCAAACGAAACCTGGGCATAGCTTTCCTTTTCTCTTTGTCGATAGGCATATCTGCACAAGATACGTATAAGAATCCGAAGTTGAAACCTGCTGAGAGAGCAAAAGATTTATTGCAGCGACTTACATTGGAGGAGAAAGTTGAGCTTATGCAAAACTCCTCAAAACCTATTCCACGACTAGGTATAAAGGCATACGACTGGTGGAGCGAGGCTCTTCATGGCATTGCCCGTGCTGGCAAAGCAACCGTTTTTCCGCAAACAATAGGAATGGCCGCTTCGTTTGACGATGCACTTCTTTATCAGGTTTTTGATGCCGTGAGTGATGAGGCTCGGGTAAAGTATCGCCAGTCTAGCAGTGCCGGACAGTTAGGCCGCTATCAGGGACTTACCGTGTGGACTCCCAATATCAACATCTTCCGTGATCCACGCTGGGGAAGAGGGCAGGAAACGTATGGCGAAGATCCTTACCTGACCAGCCGTATGGGGCAGGCCGTTGTTCACGGACTCCAGGGAACTCCGAAGGCGGGTTATGATAAACTTCATGCCTGCGCCAAACACTTTGCTGTTCATAGCGGACCGGAATGGAACAGGCATACATTCAATGCCGAGAATATCTCTCCGCGCGATTTATGGGAAACCTATCTGCCTGCATTCAAAGACCTCGTGCAAAAGGCCGATGTAAAGGAGGTGATGTGTGCTTACAACAGTTTTGAGGGCTCGCCATGTTGCGGTTCTAACCGTTTGCTCATGCAGATATTGCGTGAGGAATGGAAATATAAACATTTGGTAGTGAGTGATTGTTGGGCAATAAATGATGTCTATGTGCCCGTACCAAAAGGACACGGTGCAGAGCCCGACCCGACTCATGCAGCATCAAGAGCTGTAGCTAGTGGCACAGATGTGGAATGTGGTTCTGTTTATGGAAACTTGCCAGCTGCCGTAAAGCAGGGCCTTATTAACGAAGACAAAATAAATCAGTCTGTTCTTCGCTTATTGCAAGCTCGTTTTGAGCTGGGAGAAATGGACGATCCATCTTTGGTACCATGGATGCAGCTGAAAGATGAAGTTGTTAATAGCCCTGAGCATCAGCAACTGGCACTTAAAATGGCTCGCGAAAGTATGACTTTGCTGCAGAATAAAAGTAACCTGCTGCCATTATCAAAGAACCTGAAGGTGGCAGTGATGGGACCAAATGCAACAGACTCTGTTACCATGTGGGCAAATTATAACGGACTCCCATATCATACAACTACTATTCTGGAAGGGTTAAAAAATAAGATTGGAGCGGACAAGGTAACTTACGTTCAGGGATGCGATTATACCCAGAATAGTGCTCTTAACAGCTTCTTTGACCAATGCTCATTAAACGGTAAGTCGGGCTTTGAAGCAATTTACTGGGGGAACACCGATTTTAGCGGAGAACCAATAGCCAATGACTGGCTTACCACTCCGCTCAACTTCTCTGCTGCCGGTGGAACAGTGTTTGCCCGCGGAGTGCCATTGAATAATTTCTCTGCCCGCTATCATTCAGTCTTTACTCCCAAAGAATCGGGCGATGTTGCCTTTTATATGAACTTAAATGGTTCTTATACACTATTTATTGATGGAGTGCAGCAAGGAAAAGGCAGAAGCATCGGCTTGCCTACGAATGTTCTCACATTAAAAGCAGAAGCAGGGAAATCGTATGACATACGTCTGGATTATAGTGTTCGTTATGACGGAACACTGAACTTTGATTTTGGAAAAGAGGTAAACCTTGACTTTACTAAGACCATTGCCAGTGTGAAAGATGCAGATGTAGTTGTCTTTGTAGGTGGTATCTCTCCCAAACTGGAAGGAGAGGAGATGGCAGTAAAAGCTGATGGCTTTAAAGGAGGCGACCGTACAAATATTGAGCTGCCGGCTGTTCAGCGCGAACTGCTTCAGCAACTATCTAATGTTGGTAAAAAGGTTGTGTTTGTAAACTGCTCCGGTTCAGCTATGGGATTAGTGCCCGAGACAAAGAGTTGCGAAGCCATCCTGCAAGCCTGGTATCCCGGACAAGCAGCCGGTACTGCCGTGGCCGATGTCTTGTTTGGTGATTACAATCCTGCCGGACGCCTGCCTATTACCTTCTATAAAAATGTAGAACAACTTCCCGACTTTGAAAATTATAATATGAAAGGACGTACCTATCGTTACTTCAAAGGAGAAGCCCTCTTCCCGTTTGGTTACGGACTAAGTTACACCACCTTTGCATACGGAGATGCAAAACTGGCCAGGTCTGTAGTAAAAGCTGGCAATTCAATAGAATTGACTGTTCCGGTTAGTAACACCGGAAAACGAACGGGCGAAGAAGTAATACAGGTTTACCTGAGTCGTCCGGGTGATGTTGATGGTCCAACTAAAACGTTGCGTGCATTCCGCCGTGTCTCTTTAAAGGTTGGCGAAAAGCAACAGGTAAATATAAAGCTGACAGCTGATGATTTGCAATGGTTTGATACAAAATCAAACACAATGAGGTGCTTGCCGGGAGAATATAAATTGTTATATGGTGGCAGCTCTGCTGATAAGGATTTGAAGGTGATGCGGTTTAGAATGAATTAAATGCCGCCATTCATTTACGGAAAAAAAAAGAACGGGAAGACAATTATGTTTTCCCGTTCTTCTATAAATAGTTTCGATTAGAATCGTCTTTTATTGTATCCGCCTCCGTTTCCGCCGCGATTATTATAACCGCTGTTGCTTCTTTCGGTTCTTGGACGAGCAACGGTTACGTTGATTGTCTTACCCTCAAATTCAGTTTCATTTAATTTTGAAATAGCATTCTGACCTTCCGTGTCATCAGGCATTTCAACAAAGGCAAAACCGCGAGACCTTCCGGTTTCTCTGTCTTTAATAATATTAACCGAAGTTACTTCACCATATTCTGTAAATAATTCCTGTAAGCTTTCACCTGTAGTGTTGTAGCTTAGACTTGATACATAAATGTTCATTTGTTCTTTTTATTACTAGTTATTGTTCTTGGTTATTCTTGTTTGCAAGACTAATCTTAACGGCACTAGTACCTTTCAGATCACGTTCCAACTCAAATGTAACCATATTTCCTTTTGCTATAGATGCCGGAGCATTGCTGATATGGAAAAAATACTTTTCCATACTGCCTGTTCGTTTAATGAAGCCAAATCCTTTTTCCTGATTGAAATGCTCCACCTGGCCTGATAGTACAGTTTCTTCTACTATATCCTCTTGCTTAGGAGTAGAAACGGCAATATCTTCAATATTAATTTCTTGCTTGCTCTCAGGGTCTGGTGGAGTGCTGGTAATAACCCCGTTCTCGTCCACGTAAGCTATCATATCTTCGAATGATCCACTACCCCCATTTGCTTTGCGTTCTTCTTTCCGTTTTAGCTTTTCTTGTCTTTTTTGCTCTTTCTTCTTCTCTAAATCTTTTTTGTTAGATGAATTTGGTTTTGCCATTAATTATTGCTTTTATTATGCTGATACTGATTTGTATTTAGTTTTTTGTTTTCCTGAAAATGTGAATATCCAGATCTATGACACATTGAATAGGGGCAACAATATTTTAATAAAAAGTGATCTTGCTAATTGGTAAAAGTGTGTCATGATAAGTGAGCCTTACACTTATGTAATCTGTTAAAACTCTAAACAAGTAGATTGTTTTTGATGTCGATTTGACGATGATAATACTCAACAGATAATTGTGGAGCAGGGCATTGTTAAAAGGATACAATACAAACTTGATTGCTCAAAGAACAAAAATACAAAATAAAATTGAGTATTTGTTGAATTCAGACAGTTATTATTTTATACTTTGTTTTTTGCTTCTGTGTGAATGTAAAATTTTGAATCTCAAAGCTTTAGTAATACTCATCTTTCCTCGTAAAAGATACGTGCTAAGCAGTCATCATTTTTGATACTGATGCTTCTTTTGAATACCGCCCTAAACATCCCATCCGTATGAAACTCAGGAGACTTCAAAACTGACCAGAATAACGCTGATTCTTTTAAATAATTAAGGACGCTGGATGTGTATTTTATACCTGTATTTATAACCCCACGATTCTGTACTGGCAGACGCTGATTATTAGGTTGTTATCCCTTGCAAATAAAATACCTGGACAAATGATTCAGTTATAAGTTGCCACTTTTTTGGCAGTGTTTTTTGCGTTTTGGTGCCTGTTGTCCATTGTATTTATGATTAAAATTGCTCTTAATCCCTTTTAGTTAATCGTTTTAAATAAGTTGATGTTGTGATTATTTTGTGGGTTTGCTTTTATAAACTTATAATTCTTTGCCTTTGCAAACTAAGGTCTAAATGTTCTGAAACTCCTTGCTGGCAGGCCTTAAAAGTCTTGAGACTTTTTGAAAACATCAAGACATATTCTTCAATATCACTTGAGATTTTTAGAGAAATCATTTGGCAACTATTCTTAATCGTCTTTCTCTTGAATAATTGGTGAATCATTCAGATTTATTCTCCAATGATTTTTATTTATTGGCGAATAAGCCTCGATAATTCAGCAATTTCTATGTGAGTGTGATTGTTTTTCTTCTTTTCAAGATGAAAAAATAATGATTTTAGCTAAAGATTGATTGATGTGAAAAAGACGGCAGAAAACAAAAAAGCACCTAAACAATAAAGTTTAAGTGCTTCTGCAAGGTGGTGCCACCAGGAATCGAACCGGGGACACAAGGATTTTCAGTCCTTTGCTCTACCAACTGAGCTATGGCACCTTTTGTGATTGCGGGTGCAAAGATAGATATATTTTTGGAATTACCAACATCTTTTGTTTTTTTTCTGCAAAAGATTAGATAATTCAAATTTTTGCTTTACTTTTGCACTCGTTAAATAAACGGAGTGTAGCGCAGTTGGTAGCGTACTACGTTCGGGACGTAGGGGTCGGGCGTTCGAGTCGCCTCACTCCGACAAAGCGATGAATGGTGAAAATCATTTGTCGCTTTTGTCTTTTTGTGGCTTTTGATCAATCTGTCTGATTACTTTGCAGGGATTGCCGTATGCCAGCACGCCTGCAGGAATATCCTTTGTAACTACACTGCCTGCACCAATTACTGAACCTTCGCCAATGGTAACGCCGGGAAGTACTGTTACGCTACCGCCTAACCAGCAATTATCATTTATTGTAACCGGTTTGGCATACATATATCCCTGATTCCTTTCTTCGATAGTAAGTGAATGAACCACTGTGTAGATGGAACAATTGGGACCAATGAAGCAATTATTACCAATTTTGATTACTGCTTCGTCCAGCGCTACAAAATTGAAGTTGATAACAGTATCGTCTCCAATTTCCATGTTGCCGAAATCTATATGCAGAGGACTATTGGGAAGAACATTGCGTCCTACTTCTCGTAGGAATCCTTCCAGAATCTGCCGCTTGCGGGCTTTGTCGGATGGTGGTGTCTGGTTATACTGGAAACAAAGATCTTGTCCTCGTTCCAATGGTGGCACAAATTCCGGGTTAAAGCCCCAATAAACTTCACCGGCAGCCATTTTTTCTATGTCTGTCATTTTCTTCTTCTAAAACAATTAAGTACCAAATTTAATATAAATGATCTGTTCCTTCAAATTAATAGGTGTAAATTAGAATGCAAATAGCCATATTCTGGAATTTAGAAGATAATTAAAGCAGAGAATTACGATCATTGTAAATGATATGACTATGCAGCATTAACAGAACGTAAGACTGTTAAAAAAAAGATAAATTAAGTTTTTTATTTAAAAGTATTTAATAGAGTCTTACATTCTTGATCTATATATAAACAAATTCCTTTATGTTTGTATTCAATAATAGGGAACAGGATAGTTCCCGCTAAACAAACACACAAACACAAACTACTTAATTAAGGGCTGAGCAGTTCTTACTAAATCAATTTATCAAAGCTCTTAGAGAAGGAGCAAACATTAAAACACGAAAAATTATGAAGAAGATTTTAGTTTTAGCAATTATTGCTATGGTTTCAACAACAACATTTGCACAAATTTCCTGGAATGTAAAGGGGGGTATAAATTTAAGTTCTTTTGGAGGGGAGGATATAAGTGGCTCAGAGCTCAAACTCAATTATCAGGTAGGAGTTGGTATGGATTATGCGTTGAGCAAAAGATTATCAGTTCAGCCTTCTTTATTGTTTATAACTAAAGGGGCTAAATACAATCAAGTCCTGGAAAAAATGACCTTGAATCCGGAATATATTGAGTTACCAATAATGGTAGCTTATAAATATCGCCTTTCGGATAATATGAAACTGGCTATTAGTGCTGGTCCGTATATAGCTTATGGCATTGGTGGGAAATTTAAAGATGAGATTTCTACTTCCGGAACACTCACCTCAGTTGAAAAAAATATTTTTGGCAGCCGGGATAATTTAGATAACAGAGCAATGACAGAAAAAAGAATAGATTATGGATTGGGTGCCGGTGCAGCAATTGAAACCAATCACTTTATAGTTGGTTTGAATGCTTCATCCGGATTAAAGAAGATTCTAAAAGATCAATCAATTTTTGAAAATGCAAAGAATGTATGCTATTCATTATCTGTTGGATATAAATTCTGATATAGACTTTATCTGATATAATATTTTGCAAAAGCGGCTTTTACAGTGATCTGTTTAAGCTGCTTTTTTGCTATCTGTCAGAAAAACACATTTCATTCAAAAGCGCAAACATCACGGGTAAGGTGTAAAACCGTTTATCAATCCTGTAGAAAAATGGGACTATCTTAATAATACTATCTCTTTCTAGGTATAATTTTTCTTTTTACTTTGGGCAATTACTGCTGCTTTGTCTGCCATATTGATGCTATATTCCATAAATGTTTTAAATCTTAATCGACACAAAAAAGATAAAATAGTTTTATTTGTTAGTCCTAATTAATACATTTGTGCTATTGGATATGTTGGAATACCTTAAATCAATCTTTATACATGAAAGCGAAAAAGCATAATTTTAACAGGTGTCTTTTGCTTCTAATACTATCTTTATCTCCTTTTATAAGATTATCTGCAAGCTGGAATAATTTTATAATCAATTATAGAAAGGAAGTCTATGGCAAAGGATCGCAAACCTGGCAGATTGCATCTTACAATAATAACTGGGTATACTTTGCTAATAAAAATGGATTATTGCAGTTTGATGGCAGCAGTTGGGGAGTATTCCCTTTAAATAACGGATCTGATGTGCGATCGGTCTTACCCTCTTCCTCCAAACAAAGGATCTATGTTGGAGGTATCAATGAATTTGGCTATTTTGAACCTGATGAACGAGGCAAGCTGGTTTATCATTGTATGTCCGATTCGGTAAAAAGACCTCTTCGTTTTATTGGTAACATCTGGCGGATTTATGAAAATGATAATATTCTTTATTGGCAGGCTGATGGGGTTGTGCTAAAATGCTTGAATGGAAAGTATACATTACTATCTGCAGATAGTAAGATCGATTGTTCAAATCTGGTTAACGGAATTTTGTATATTGGAACTAATAAGGGAGTTCGGATTCTTATTGGAAATACCTTTTTCCCTTTACCTGGTGCCGAAAAACTAGACTCAAAAAGAATCCGCGGAATTATTCCTTATAAAAAGGGTGTTATAATTGCTACAGCTTATGATGGTTTGTATTATTGGGACGGAAAGACACTTGTTCCATTCATTACAGGAGTTGAGGCTTTCATGTCACAGAATGAGATTTTTTCCATTGCATCTTCAAAGAATTTCATTGCATTGGGTACTGTGCATATGGGACTGATTATGATTAACACTAGTACAATGCAGGTTAAGTATTTCAATGAGAATAACGGATTGCAGAATAATACAGTACTTTCTTTAGGCTTTGATTGTCGTGACAATCTTTGGGCCGGACTTGATAATGGTATTGATTATATATGTCTGAATTCTCCTTTATCTAATCTTTATTCTTATCCATATTCTTATGGTGCCGGATATTCTGCTATCCTTTCAAACAATTATCTTTATTTAGGTACAAACCGTGGCCTTTATTATACTCATTATCCAGTATCATTAAGTGATAAGGTTATCAATATAAGCCAGATTCCTCAATCGAGCGGACAAGTATGGGATCTTTCGAAAGTGGGTGATGATGTTTTTTGTTTGCATGACAGAGGACTCTTTCTGATAAAGGGAGAAACAATGAAACGCATAGGAAAATTATCCGGTGTATGGAATTGTAAGATGATGGTAAATGATCCGACAAAAATGTTGCTGGGTATGTACGATGGAATTTTTCTGATGCAAAAGGAACAAGGTGAATGGATACCAAAAAAGAAACTTGATGGAATCAATGATTCCGGAGAAAATTTTGAGATTGAATCTGATCGTGTTTTATGGCTACACAATAATGATTACGGTTTACTTCGCATTGAGTTTGATTTAGCTCACTTCCGAGTGAAACAAATAAAGTATTATGGCAAAGAAAAAGGATTGCCTTCCAATAAGAATATATATGTGAATAAAATAGGAGGCAAAATCTATTTTACTACACCGAAAGGAATCTACAAATATAACCCGATAAGGGATGTTGTGGAGTTATCTCCCGAAATGAATAACTTGTTAACTGGAACAAAATCTTATTTAAAACTTTATCAGTACGGGAATTACATATTGAGTTTAAGTAAAGGTGAAGTGGATATTGTAAATCAGAATACACAAAAGAGAACTGCAGAAAAAGCTTTTTATTCAATAGAACATCCTTCTATTGAACTGGTTAGTGGATTTGAAAAGCTAGTTCCATTATCTGAATCGGAATTCATTATTCCGAATGATTATGGTTTTGCACTATTAAAAGTACCATCAAAAAAAAGACCTTTGCTTCGTCCGGCAGTTCATATCAGAGCTGTTTATCTAACTTATCCAAGTGATAGCCTCATCTATTCTGATAACTTCCTTTCTAAGAACTATGTGCCCGAAATCCCTTATCGCCGTAATTCTATCAGATTTGACTATAATCTGTTTTCGTTTACCCATGGTGAGGAAGCTAGTTTCCGTTATAGATTCAAAGATCAGAAAGAATGGTCAGATTATACATCTTCTTTGACCAAAGAATTCAGTAATCTTGCTGAAGGTGAATATACATTCCAGGTTGAGGCTGTTTTTGCTGATGGAACAGCTACTATTGATGAATTTAAGTTTGTTATTTTACCTCCTTGGTACAGATCATCAATTGCTTATTTATTCTATTTTAGTCTATTCTTGTTTTTCCTTTGGTATTTATATAAATGGGATGATCTGAGAGTGAAACGGAAAAAGCAGCAGGCCGTTCTTGAAAAAGATAGAGAGTTATTCCAGAAAGAAAAAGAGTTTGAACGAGAAAATGCCAGGAAAGAGCATCAGATTATGGAACTTGAAAAAGAAAAACTGGAGTACGATCTTCAACATAAGAGTCAGGAAATGGCAAATCTGATGATTAACTTTGTTAGGAAGAATGAGACGCTTACTGAAATAAAGAATGAATTATTTAAAGTAATATCCACACTAAAAGGAGAGTCCACAAAACAACTAAGAAAGATGCTGCTGGTTGTGAGTAGTAAAATTGATTCAAATATTCAATCGGACGAAGTGCTGAAACGTATTGAGGAACAATTTGACCTGATTCACAATAATTTCATGAAACGGTTGAGTGAAAAGCATCCCGACCTTTCTGTTAATGAAAGGATGATGTGTGCATATCTGAAAATGAATCTCTCATCTAAAGAAATTGCTCCTCTTTTAAACATATCTATAAGGGGGGTAGAAACTATCCGTTATCGTCTTAGAAAGAAATTTGAACTTGAAAGAGATGAGAGCCTAATTGACTATTTAACGAACAGACTCTAGTCGTATTTTTAGAATTTACATAATCGGCCCGGTACTAAAAACCGGGCCGATTATGTAAATTTTCGTTTTATATATCTGACGAAATATCTATGCGTATGGTTATGTATTTGATTATTAAATAAATATGTTTTTTTGACGAGTTGATGACGTATTTATTTTTTTTAATTGACGTAATCGTGAATAGGTGAAAATAATTTAAATTAAACTCTTATTAACTATGTTTGCATCGTTCAAATAGTTAATCTTAATTATAATACTTATGAAAAAGTTATTATCATTTCTATTTTTATTTTGCTTTACCCTTACTGTATTTTCCCAGAATATACAGATTAAAGGTGTAGTCCTGGCTGGTGAAGATAATTCGCCGTTGCTAGGGGTTAATGTGGCGGTGAAAGGTACTACCATTGGTGTAATAACAGATTTGGAAGGGCGGTTTACACTTTCGGTACCTCTTAAAAGTACTTTAATTGTTTCGTATGTCGGCTATAAATCACAACAAGTTGTAGTTTCTGACACGAAACCTTTACGGATTATTCTAACTGAAGATTCAAAAACACTGGATGAAGTAGTCGTTGTAGGTTATGGTGTACAGAAAAAGAGTGTAGTTACAGCTTCTATTAGCCGTGTAACATCTGAAGAATTGAAGGCTGCTAATCCTTCACGGGTTGAAGATGTGTTGAAAGGTAAAGTCTCTGGTGTACAAATAACCCAGATCTCCGGTCAACCAGGTGCCGATTCTCATGTTCGTATCCGTGGTATTGGTACTATAAACGATAGTAATCCTCTTTATATTGTCGATGGTATGGCAGTAGAAGGTGGAATTAATTATCTTAACCCGGCTGATATTCAATCAGTAGAAATTTTGAAGGATGCTGCATCTGCTGCTATTTATGGTGCACGTGCTGCTAATGGAGTTGTGCTGGTTACCACTAAGAATGGTAGTGTTGGCAAGGCAACAATAAACTACAATGTTAGTTATGGCTGGCAGAACCCATGGAAAAAGAAATCAGTTTTAAATGCAAAGGAGTATATGGTGATAATGAATGAGTCACAAATTAATGATGGCCATTCACCTTATTATACCCAAGATGAAGTCAATGCAGCTGGGAAGGGCACTGACTGGCAAGAAGAAACTTTCTATAAAAATGCACCGATACAGAATCACCAGGTAAATGTTAGTGGAGGTACTGAGAAAGCCTCATATTTCCTTTCATTAGGTTATTATGATCAGGCTGGTATTGTAGGAGGTAATTATGATAAATCTAACTACAACCGCTGGAGTGTACGTACTAATGGTACATATAATGTTTTTGAAGATAAAACTCGTAATTTCCTGAATAATATTAAAGTTGGAATGAACGTAGGTTATTCAAGAAGTAAATCCAAAGGCATTGAGACTAACTCTGAATACGGATCTATTCTTGGTAGTGCTTTAACGTTTGATCCAACAGTTCCCGTTTATGCGGATGAGACAACTGCTGCTGCAATTCTGGCACAATATCCAAATGCAGTAAAAGACAAGAATGGCAATGTATTTTCTATTCCACCAACAGGTTTCCAGGAAATAGCTAACCCTGTAGCTATGCTTAATCAACCAACTGCGGGAATTAATAATTCTGATAAGTTCGTTGCAACATTCTGGGGCGAAATTGATATTATGAATGGATTGAAGTTCAAGAGTAGCTATGGTGCCGATCTTGCTTTCTGGGGATATGATTCATATACATATCCGTATTTCCTGGCTGTTCAAGGAAAATCATTAGATTATAGTACTGTTCAAAGTGAAATGAATCGTGGCTATAGATGGCAGGTTGAAAATGTGTTATCTTACAAGAAAACATTTGCAAAAAAGCATAATCTTTCGTTAGTTCTTGGTCAGTCTGCACAGAAATATACTTATCGGAATTTGGGCGGAAACGACCGCGACTTGCTTGAAACAGATCCTAGCAAAGCAAATATTAACTCTGCAATAGCAGATGCTAAGTTAGGAAGAGTGTGGGGCGGTACAGGTGGTTATTCAGCTTATACATTAGCTTCTTATTTTGGACGATTTGATTATAATTATGACGAAAAGTATATGGTTCAGGCTACAATTCGTCGTGATGGTTCTTCAAACTTTGGTGCTCGGAATAAGTGGGCTACTTTCCCTGCTTTTTCTTTAGGATGGAATGTAAGTAATGAAGCTTTTATGGAAAATCGCCCAGAATGGTTTAATACATTGAAACTTCGTTTCAGCTGGGGTAAAAATGGTAATGAAAGAATTGGAAACTTTAAATATACTTCATTAATGACAGGCGGTCAGAACTATTATTTTGGAGGTAGTTACCAAGTCAGTCAAGATCCAACTTCTGTAGGTGAAACATCTGGAACAATGCAATATGGTAGCTCTCCGGCTGCAATTGCTAATCCCGATATCAAGTGGGAAGAATCAGAACAAACTGATTTTGGTTTTGATACACGTTTCTTTAACCAGGCTTTGACTTTCAGTTTTGACTATTTCAAAAAGAAAACCAATGGTATGTTGATGGAATTGCCAA
>Ga0268357_100217_pt1 | contig 93661 bp, 75 predicted proteins | sample BioMet10_FD_192466 | JGI IMG/M metagenome (GOLD analysis project Ga0268357, IMG submission 192466) | Sewage microbial communities from Oakland, California, United States - Biofuel 10 (Illumina Assembly) | ecosystem: Engineered > Wastewater > Sewage > Unclassified | place: USA: California... | reverse complement strand
AATAGATTTTAAGTGTTTGATAAAAGAAGTCGTTGTAAGAGCAAAATTTTTGGCAAAATTTTAGGATTTTGGCTGAGGATATTTGCTCATGAATAATTCAGGTTAGTTTAAATTGCCACTTTATGTTTTATGTATCTTAATGAATTTTTAATATTAGCTAAAGAGCTTGAGAGGCTGTAAACCAAGCATTTATAAAAGTACTTGGCTTGCAGCCTCTTAGTATTCAAATGGTAGATACCGGTATGATATTTTTTCGAGGGAAGAAAGGTTATAATACCTCTTTATTCTTAGGACCGGGGGTGGCTACGATAAAAATTTCCGGAGTAATGACGAGAGCACCTTTGGCGGTAAAGGCACCTTTAAAGGTGGTAGAGACTATTTGCTTAAAAGTAGCGACAATGGGGCCTTCGGTCAGATATTTAGCGGTTCCTTTAATCTGATAGCCTTCCAGGGTCTTGTCATCGCAGACCGTGACGGCAATCTTGCCGTTTTTAGCGATATTTTTCAACGTAGTTTCTAAAAATACATCGCCTACCAAAAGCTGGCCTTCCGGAGTGACATCTTTAAACAGGACGGGAACCACATTGGGTTCTTTGTCAGATGTTCCTAAAAACCAGGTTTTCTCTTTTAGAAGTTTTTCGACATTTTTGTTCATGGTAAATTTTCCACCTTTCTGTGTGAGACTTCTTTTGGAAGCTCAACCCTTGATCAGGGATTTCAATTATAATTTTTTAGGGGAGCTTTTCTGCTCGGTTATAATATAAACTTTTTGAATGGAAAATTAAAGACGTTAGCAATTTAATAAGTCGCTTAATAATTATAGAGTAACTTGCGTAATGTAAGTAGTGGTTCTATAATAAAGCTAGTAATTGTATTTTAAACAAAGGTGCTTGAAATTAGCACTACTAAGAAGCCGGTTGACTGAAAGGTTACTGCTTAACAAGCAGCAAAATGGGAGATGGTGACTTTTATGTATAAACCTAAATTAACCAAAGATATTCGCTGTCCGCTGGAATACGGTTTAGATTTGTTTGGCGGGAAATGGAAGTCCAGGATTATTTGCGTGCTGGCGCATAAAAAGAACTTGCGTTATAGTGAGGTGCGTAAAGAAATGCATAACGTGACTGACGCTGCTCTGGCTGCGACGCTTAAAGAACTACAGCAGGCAGGCATTATCAGGCGGCAGCAGTTTGAGGAGATACCTCCCAGGGTAGAATATCAATTGACGGAGAAAGGGTGTTCTATCGTGCCCATCCTGCAGAGTATTTGTAAATGGTCCGGTATTTACTACCGTAGTGGTTCAAAACAGGAGCTGACAGAATGCCAAAAATGTGATTACGGACAAAGAAAGGGAGACTAGCATGAACGCGGCCGAACTTAAAAAATTAGCATATGCATATCAACCTTATCTGGTGGAGTTGAGACGGGTGTTTCACCGCCATCCGGAGCTTTCCGGCAAGGAGCTGGGGACCAGGGAGATACTGCTCCGGGAGATAGAAAAAATGGGAGTGCCTTATAAGCTCTTGCCAGGTACGGGCCTTATCGCGGTTATTAAAGGCGGTCAGCCCGGTAAAAACAAGGTGCTGCGGGCCGATATGGACGGGCTACCGGTTTCAGAAGAAGCGGAGAACCTTAAACAAAAGAAAATATGCGTTTCGGAAGTACCCGGGGTTTGCCATGCCTGCGGCCACGATGCGCATCTGGCCATCCTGCTTGGGACTATGAAGGTCTTGCAGCAGTGCCGGGACCAAATCGCCGGGACCGTATATTGCTGTTTTGAAGAGGGGGAGGAGACCAACTGCGGCGTTGAGGCCATGCTGGCCGCTTTGCAGGACCAGGCGGTGGAGGAATGCTGCACCCTGCACGTTTACAACGGGCTGGAGGCCGGCAAGGTTAACGTGGTGCCGGGGCCCCGGATGGCCGGAACGGTGGGGCTGGACTTTTATGTTAAGGGGAAGGCGGGGCACGGAGCCAGGCCGGACCAGGCGGCCAATCCCATCGTGCCGGCCGCTCATATCGTGACCATGCTGGATTCGGCTTTTTTGAACCAGCTAGATGCGGAGGAAACGGTAACCTTAGGTTTGTGCATGTTCCAGGCCGGGGAGATTAACAATGCTTTTCCCGAGAAGGCCTATTTAAGCGGCACAGCCCGTTTCTTCAACCGGGCGGAAGGGCAAAAGGCTTTAGCGCTGATTAAAAACGTGGCGGTGCATACGGCGGCCTGCCATAAATGCTCCATTGAGTTTAATCCCGGGACCAGGATCAAGCTGCAGCCGGTGGTGAACGATGAAAAAATTGCCAAGCGGGTGCAGGCCGGTCTAAGCGCCCAGTGCGGTTCGGCGGTGCTGGGGGATTGCAAAAGGTGGTACGCTTCGGAATCGTACAGCCGCTATCTGGAAAAATATCCCGGGGTCTTGATCTTTTTAGGCATTACCAACGAGAGTTTAGGCAGCGGTGCGCCTCATCATAACGGCAGGTTTGACGTGGATGAAAGCGTGTTGCCACTGGGGGTGTGCGCGGAAGTAGCGTTCGTACTTTCCTAAACAGCAGAAACGAGCAAAATTAAACTGCCCTGACCGGTTAAAGTCAGGGCAGTGCTTTTTTATAGGGGCTAAAGCTGAGTCTTTTGTCAGCTGCCTGGATTAAGGTTTACTAGTCACAGGCTGTATTTTAAGTCACCGGCAACATATTATAAAGTTTTAATAAACGGATATCTTCTTTGGAGACCTTCAGCTTCTCTAAGAGGGCGTCATCTTCTTTTAGCTTAGTCTTAGAAAACAGCATCTTGACCGCTATGGGCATCATAGGCCGGGAGGAAAAACCGTTGAACAAGCCCCATTTGGTATCGGAGTCCAGGTACGCGGCCAAAATCTGGGCGGTGGCTTTTTCCATGGGAGTGTCCTGGTTGGTAACCTGGATGACGGTTAAGGCGTCATAATGCTCAATATAGCCCCAGTAAGTGTTTTCACAGTTCTGGTAGTGTTCGTAATCTTTGAAATTCATGTACATCATCAGTTTATATTTGTGATTTTCAGCTTCGGAAAGCACATCAAAGACGCAGCGGATCAGGCGTTTGCTGCGGCCGTCGTACAGATAGGAGTAAAACTGGCTAAGGCCGTTAAAGAAGGCGGGGCAGTCGCTGCGGGCCGGAAGAGAAGCAGGTTTGGCGGGCGTGTAAAGCAGCTGCTCCACGTGAATCTGTAAGGCTTCCGCCAGCTCGTAAAGGGTTTCAATATCTAAGGCAATCTCGCCTTTCTCATACTTGGAGAGAGTTGATTTGCTCTTGCAGATGACCTGGGACAAGTCGTCCAGGGTCATTCTTTTTATTTTGCGGAAGGTATGTAATTTTTTGCCTATTGCGACGCTGACTTCGGACATGACGGTCTCCTGACTGGTGCGGGTAGTTTTTTTTGCTCCCGTCCTCCTAAAGGTTTCTTATAAATCAACAAATAAATCATGGGCTGCTGCTTTTTTTAAACTTGTTTAAATATTAACACAAGGAAGTCAAAAAATCTACTCCTGAGAAAATTTTTCTGCTAAAAGTTGAGCATAAGGAAACCGGGTAAACTTTGACGCAGTTATTTATCCTCGCTAGAATAAAAAACAAGAAAAAGGTTGCGCAACCAAACTTCTTAAATTGTCAAATAATTCAAACGCTGATTAAAAATTACGAAGAAGCTTTTAAGTAACCAGCCTTAGGACCGAAGTTTTACGGACCAATTTTACCGCAGTTGACTTACAACCATTTAACGGTAGAGACAGAAAGGAACAATACCATGTACAATTTTGACGAGATCATCGATAGACGCAATACCAACGCTATGAACATCGAAGGCTTCCGGGATTATATTTTCCACGCCGATGCCAACATGAAATTCCCTTATAAGGACGATGAGTTCGTCCGGATGTGGGTGGCCGATATGGAGTTTGCTACTCCTGATGTAGTAATCGAGGGAATTAAGAAGCGTCTGGCCAAGCGCATTTTCGGTTACACCAGGGTTTTTGGCGACAGCTATTACAAGAGTTTCTCCGGCTGGTGCCAGCGCCTGTACGGCTGGACCTTCGAGCAAAAGGACCTGGTCATGTCCAACGGCATCATCCCGGCCCTGTTTGAAATGGTTAATTACATCTGCAAGCCCGATGAGAAAGTTTTATTCTTAACTCCCTCTTACGCTTACTTCAAATATGCGGCGGATTATAACGCCCGGGAGTGCAGCTGTTCCGACCTGATTGATAACGACGGGTACTACACCATTGATTATGCCGATTTGGAGAAAAAAGCCGCCGACCCCAAGACCACCCTCTTCATCCTCTGCAATCCTCACAATCCTACCGGCAGGGTTTGGAAAGAAGAGGAACTTAAGAAGATGGCCGCCATCGTGACTAAATATCATAAATGGATTATTTCCGATGAAATCCACTGCGATCTGCTCCGTTCCAACCAGAAACACATCCCCATGGGCAAGGTGATGCCTGATTACAAGCGCCTGGTGACCTGCATGGCGCCGACCAAGACCTTTAACCTGGCCGGGATGATGATTTCGAACGTCATCATTCGGGACGAGGGGCTGAAAAAAATCTGGCTGAGCCGTCACTATAATTTTGATAATCCCTTGAGCATCGCGGCCGCTCAGGCAGCTTACGACGAAGGCGAGCCCTGGTTGAAGGAACTGAAGGCTTATCTGGATGAGAATTTCCGCTTTACCAAGGAATATCTGGCTCAGAACCTGCCTAAGGCTAAGATGCAGATTTCCGAAGCTACCTATCTGGCCTGGGTGGACTTAACCGCTTATTTCGCTAAGGATGAGGTCCTGCCGCTGTTCTTTGCTTATAAGGCCGGGGTGCTCCTGGAAGGCGGCAATATGTTCGTGCAGCATTCTGATGGTTTTATCAGATTGAACCTGGCGTGTCAGAAAGCCGTTTTGACCGAAGGGTTGAAGCGGATTTGTGAAGCAGTAAATACTAAGCATACGGAAAAATATCTGGGAGAAAAGTAAGCAGGGTTGGGGTCGAGATAATTACCTCATAAATAATCATTTAACTACGGTTAGATGCTGGTTTGATTTTAATAAAGAAGAGGAGCGTGGCTAGCATGGAAAATACTAGTTCTACTAAACAACTTAAACAGGTCCTGGGTTTTAAAGAATTGTTAAGCACGGCTATCGGCCAGATTATCGGTGCCGGTATCATGACTCTTTTGGGCAGCGCTATTGCCTTGACGGGTCGTTCCGTACCTATTTCCTTTATCATTTCCGCCTTCTTGTGTATCGGGTATGCCTTGCCCATGGTCATCGTGCCGGGTACGGTGAGGATCAGGGGCGGTCAGTACACCATGGTAGGGATGCTGGCTGGTAAGACCATGGCGGGGATTTTTGTTATCCTGTATATTTTGAGTAACATTTCTCTGGCCATGTACGGCATTTCCTTCGCCAGTTATTTTATCGCCTTTTTTGGGGTGGGGTCTCCCAAATTCGTGGCTTTGGCCGTTTTGACCTTCTTCTTCGTGCTGAATTTCTTCGGCGTGGATAAGATGGCCCGGTTCCAAAATGTAATCGTACTCTTTATGTGCATCGCTCTGGGCCTGTTTGCCGCTTTCGGCGTCAGCCACATCCAGCCGGATTATTTTAGCAACGGCTTCTTCACCCACGGTTTAGGCGGCATGTTAAAGGCGGCCGGACTCTTGACCTTCGCTACCGGCGGCGGCTATGTGGTCGTTAACCTGTCCGCGGAAGCTAAAAATCCTACCCGGGATGTGCCTTTGGCTGTTATCGTCTCCACCTTTGCGGTAGCGCTTTTATACGCAGCCGTCGCTTTTGTAGCGGCCGGTGTACTGCCGGTGGATCAGGTGGCTGGCAAGTCCTTGGCCGTAGTAGCGTTAGAAATCCTTCCGAAACCGGTTTATGCTTTCTTTATGGTTTGCGGTGCTATGTTCGCCCTGATTACGACTTTAAACGCTACGTACGCCTGGGCTACCAAGCCTATTCTGCAGGCTTGTGATGACGGCTGGCTGCCTAAGTGCTTAGCTTACCTGCAGCCTACCTATAAGACGCCGGTCATCCTGCTCTCAATCCTTTATGTTTTAGGTGTGGTCAGCGTGCTGTCAGGTCTGGATATCGGCGCTTTGGGCAATCTGACTCAGATCGTCAGCAATCTGACTTATTTGATGGTCAGTGTCTTCTTGTGGAGATTACCGTTATTGGCTCCGCATGCCTGGGAAAAGTCCAAGTTTAGACTGAGTCCCTTCATGATGAAGATGGTCGTTTTCCTGGCTACGGCCTGCTCCATCTTTACCATCTGGCTGAACGGGGTTGGTCTTTCCAACACGCTGGTTATCGGCAATATTCTGGTGCTGATCGCTTCTATTGTCTTTGCGATGGTGCGTCAAAAGAAGGTAACCATGGATGTCAGCTATGAAGAAATTTAATAAGCGAGGTGGTATTTAAAATGAAAGTTAAGATTTTAGGCAGCAATTTGTGTCCGGATACTATGTATGCGCTTATGCAATTAAAGGGAACTACGGCGGAAGTTGAATTTCAGAATATCGCAACGGAATTTCCTTCTTTGAAAATATTTTTAAACGAGCGGGAACATAATCCTTTATACGATCAGGTTAAGAAACAGGGAGGCATCGGCATTCCTTTCTTTACCCTGGAAGACGGTTCCCAGACTTTTGATTTGCAGCAGGTACTGCGTACGATAAAGAAAAACAGTAAATAAGCAGCAGGTTTTGCTGCCCTAAGTGTGCCGCTAAGCGGCTGCAGGAGGATAATACGATGAACAAGGACGAATTTTTACATAAGTATCTGGTCGACCGTCACGGAACCTGCTGTTCCAAATGGGATGGCTTAAAGGCTAAATTCGGCGAGACCGATTTAATCAGCATGTGGATTGCTGATATGGAGTTTAAGAGTTGCGACGCCATCGTTAAGGTGTTGACGGAGAAGGCGCAGCACGGCGTCTTTGGTTACAGCTTTGTGCCGGATTCTTATTACCAGGCTTTTTTCAACTGGATGGAAAAACGTTATCATTTTCCTTTGCAGAAGGAATGGGTTCGCTTTACCACCGGCTGTGTGACCGGTATCGCCTGGATGATCGCAACTTTCACTAAGCCAGGTGATGCCTGCCTGATCCTGACTCCGGTTTACTTCCCCTTTCATAACGTAGTTACCAATAACGGGCGTACCTTGGTCAAGGTAGATTTAAATTATGATCAAGGGTATTTCACTATGGACTACGAAGCAATTGAAAAGGCCATCGTAGAAAATAAGGTTAAGATGTTTATCCAGTGTTCGCCTCATAATCCGGCGGGACGGGTCTGGAGCGAAGAAGAGCTGGATAAGGTACTGGCCATTTGTCAGAAGCATCACGTGCTGGTGGTCACCGACGAAATTCACCAGGATTTCGTCCTGGATGGTAAACCCTTCGTTCCAGCGGCCGTGGTCGCCGGAGGTAAATACCGGGATATCGTTTTAACCGTGAACTCTGCTTCCAAGACCTTCAATCTGGCAACTTTGCTCCATGCCCATATCATCATCACCAATGAAACGCTGAGAAAAACCTATGATAAGTTCGCCTCCGGCATGAACCGGACCGAAATCAGCATCATGGGCATGGTTGCTACCCAGGCCGGTTATGAGGAAGGGGAGGCCTGGCTGGAGCAGGTTAAAAACGTCATTCAGGATAATTACCGTTATTTAAAGGAAGAACTGGGGCGTCAGATGCCTAAGGCTACGGTCTGCTGTCTGGAGGGAACTTACCTGGTGATGCTGGATTTAAGAGCCTACGCCAAACCAGAGGAAATGGTGGATTTCGTGCAGAAGAAGAGTCATCTGGGGGCGGATTACGGCGAATGGTTCGGCGATAAATACCACGGTTTTATCCGTTTGAACCTGGCTACGGATCCTCAGTATGTCAAGCAGGCGGTGGCTAATCTGGTGGCAGCTGCTAAGATGTAGACAGATTATCGTAAGTCTGAGTTAATTCTGAGTTAATAAGGCAAGAGTTGGGTTAAACCGACCTTCTGCAAGATGAACTTTGGCGGAGAAGTCTGAGTTAGTAAGTTAAGCGTTAGGTGTTAAGTTTAATAAAATAAAAGCCGTTAACTGGTTGCTTTTAGCAACTGGTTAACGGTTTTTTTGTGGGCCGCAGGTTATTTTTTAACCAGCTGGATTAATTACCGGGTTAAAAGTTCTTCCAGACCGGTAACTGCCAGACCTATTACTCCAGCAAAATTTTTAAATACTCATCCAGAACTTTGTAAAAAGTATCCAGCTCCGCGGCGCTGCAATTTTTTAGCAAGGCATTTGTGGTAGAGGTAATATCCTGAATATCATAAAGCTTGTGAGCCCGGGCGATAGCTTTGCCTTTTTCCGTAGGATAAAGCAGCAGCTCTTTGTCGTTGCCATCCCGCTTTTCCTTGTAGATATACCCGTCTTTCTGCAGGGCCATGACCGTTTGGGAAATGGCTGAGGTAGTGCGGTTGCGGTCCCTGGCCAGCTGGGTGATGGTAAGGCCGGGTTCTTCCTCAATATTGGTAAGGATATGGGCCAGGGGGGCGCTGAGGAGGTTGCCGGTTCCGTAGTCCTTGGGCTCCTTCATATATTTATTGTAATAATAAACGAAGTCGTAGAGTTTTTCGGCCCGGGCGTCCAGTTTGCGATAACGCTCATCCAGGGATTCCTTATCCGTCGGTAGAGAAGAATTCATGTGTTTATCACCTCACAGTTAAAGATAAAACGGCTTTACTTAAAAGAACCGCTAACTAAGCGGCTGCTGCAAAAGTGTTTTGCCCTCAGTCTAAACTTAGTTAGCGGTTTACTTTAGCTATTTACTTTAGCTATTTACTTAAGCATTTCTTAGGTTATGGACTTACACCGGAGCAAGGGCCGGAACTTTCTGCCCTTATTTACCCGTCTTCAGCTCGGTCCAGTACTTGTCGTACATTGAGATGGCGTCGCCGATGTCGTGGAGCCATTCGCCTTTGGCGATGTTGGCGTTAGCCACTTTCAGCAGCGGGTTGTCCAGGATCTCTTTCTTCATCTTGGGCCAGGCTTTTTCGTTGGGGTTGGGCACCTTGATGTAGTTAAAGTTTTTGGCGCTGACTTCCGGGTCGTACATGTAGTTGATGAATTTCTCCGCCAGCTCCTTGTTCTTGCAGCCTTTGGGGATAGCCATATTGTCGGCCCAGATCAAAGTGCCTTCCTTGGGCACCACAAAGCCGATGTTCTGGTTGTCGGCGTAGCAGTAAGCGGCATCGCCGGACCACATCTGGCCAATCCAGGCTTCCTCAGCGATGAACTTTTGCTTGATGTTCTCGGTGTCGTAGGCCAGGACATTGCTGTTCAAAGTCTTCAAATCGGCAAAAGCCTTGTCCACCTGGGTCTTGTCGGTGGAGTTATTGGAAAAACCATTTTTCTTTAAAGCGAAGCTGAATACTTCCCGGCAGTCATTCAAAAGGATGACGTGGCCCTTGTACTCAGGCTTCCACAGGTCGCTCCAGGAGGTAGGGGGTTCTTTTATAAACTTTTTATTATACACGATACCGGTGATACCCCAGACGTAAGGCATGGAATAATCGCCATCCTTATCATAAGCGGGGTGCTGCATGTCCTTGGCGATATTGGCCGCGTTGGGAATCTTGCTCTTGTCCAGCTTCTCCAGCATGCCTAATTTAATCATGGTGGTTACCATGTAGTCGGAAGGCTGGATAATGTCGAACTGAGCGCCGCCGGCCTGCATCTTGGCCAAGAGCTCCTCGTTGTTGGAATAAACGTCATAGGTAATCTTGCAGTTATTTTGCTTTTCAAACTCGGCCAGGACTTCCGGATCATAATAATCCGCCCAGCTGTAAATGTTCAAAACTTGTGGTTTACTTTTGCCGCTGTCTGAACTGCCGCACCCTGCGGCCACCAAGGCCAGACAGAAAATGGCTGCCATAAGTAAGATAACTCGTCTACGGTTCATAGTGCACATCCTTTCTTTATTTACCGGTCTTCAGCTCGGTCCAGTATTTATCGTACAGGGGCAGAGTTTCGCCTAAATCTTTCAGCCATTCACCTTTGGTGATATAATCCCGGGCAATCTTCAGCATGGGATCGTTGTTGAACTCTTTACTGTGGTATTGTTCGGATTTGGCATTAGGGTCGTTATAGCCGATGGTTTCGTAGTTCTTAGCGCTGACCTTGGGGTCATACATGTAGTTGATGAACTTTTCCGCCAGCTCTTTGTGTTTGCTGCCCTTGGGGATAGCGAAGTTATCCGCCCAAATGGTCGCTCCTTCTTCCGGCACTACAAAGCCGATATCTTTGTTATCTTTGTAGGTAAAGGAAGCGTCCCCGGACCACATGGTGCCGATCCAGGCTTCTTCGGCGATGAACTTCTGCTTGATGGTATCCGTATCGAAGGCCAGCACGTTAGGCATCAGCTCTTTTAAATCCGCCACGGCTTTGGCAATTTCTTCTTTATTGGTGCTGTTGTTGGAGAAACCATCTTTCTTGAGGGCCATGCCGATAATCTCCCGGTTATCGTTTAAAAGAATGACGCGGCCCTTGTAGGCGGGATTCCACAAATCCTTCCAGGAAGTGGGGGCTTCTTTGACATACTTTTTGTTGTATACGATGCCGGTAACGCCCCAGGTATAGACCACCGAATAGTCGCCGGTAGGGTCGTAGCTGGTGGTCTGCAGGCTGCTGATCAGGTTCTTGGTGTTGGGAAGCTTGCTCTTATCCAGCTTTTCCAGCAGATTTAACTTCAGCATGGTGGCTACCATGTAATCCGAAGGCTGGATGACATCATAGTTAGAACCGCCGGCCTGCATCTTGGCCAAAAGCTCCTCGTTGTTGGCGAAAACATCGTAGTTAATCTTACAGTTATATTCTTTTTCAAAAGCAGCTAAGACTTCCGGGTCAAAATTATCCGCCCAGCTAAACAAGTTCAGAACTTCAGGCTCTTTTACCGCTTCGGTCTTTTTGGCCGGGGCAGAACCGCAACCTGCTAAAGCTAAAACCAGAAGTAGCATACAAAGTGCTAAGATTTTTTTCATTTTACAAAAATCCCACCTTTCCTCTTTTCTTACTTTTACTGGATTTGTTCCTGCTTTTGCTTATGATGATGCCGCGGCTGCAAAATCTCGGCCAGGATGACCAGAGAGATAGTGACGCACATCATCAGGGTTGACAAAGCGTTAATCTCAGGGGAGATACCCCGTTTAACCATGGCGTAAATGTACAGCGGCAGGGTAGTGGAGTTAGGTCCGGCTACGAAGAAGCTGATGACAAAGTCATCGATGGACAGGGTAAAGGCAATCAAGGCACCGGCGATGATGCCGGGCATAATTAAAGGAAAGGTGATATACCGGAAGGTCTGCCAGGGGGTCGCGTACAAATCGCTGGCCGCCTGTTCGTAATCCAGCCGCATGCCTTCCATGCGCGCTCCCACCGTGATAACCACGAAGGAGAGGCAGAAGGTGATGTGGGCCAGGATTAAGGTGGGCTTGCCCAGGGGCAGATGGAACTGGGAGAAGAGCACCAGAAGGCTCAGGCCCATGACGATTTCCGGAATCAGGATGGGCAGGTAGAGCAACCCGTTAATAGCCGTCTTGAACTTGTACTGATAACGGTACAGGGCGATGGCGGCGATAGTGCCCAGGGAGGTGGAGATAACGGTGGAGATGACGCCGATGATCAGGGTATTGGTCAAAGCCTCCAGAACCCTGGTATTGCTAAAGAGGGTCAGGTACCACTTGAAGGTGAAGCCGCTCCACACGGCATTGATACGGGAGTCGTTAAAAGAATACAGGGCCAGGATGACCAGCGGCAGATACAAAAAGGCCAGGATGACCAGCGCATAGGCCGTCAGCACATGACTACGCCACGTCTTTTGCATGGGAAGGACCTCCCTTCTGGGCATCAAGGGCACGATAGTACAGGATGATGAGAATCAGGGACAAGACGGCTAGCACGATGGACAGGGCCGAACCAAAAGGCCAGTCCCGGGCCGACAGAAACTGATTCTGGATCAGGTTGCCCACCAGGGCGGATTTAGCGCCGCCCATGATATCGGGCACTACGAACATGCCTAAAGAGGAGATGAACACCAGAATGGTGCCAGCCGCGATACCCGGCATGGTTAAAGGCAGGGTAATCTTGCGGAAGGCGGTCATAGGAGCGGCTCCTAAATCCGAAGCGGCTTCCAGCAGACGGTGGTCCAGTTGTTCAATAGAAACATAGATAGGCAGAACCATGAAGGGCAGCAGGGCGTAAACCATGCCCAGCATAACCGATTCCTGATTGTAAAGCATTTGCAGGGGCTGGGTGATCAGACCCAGTTTAATAAGTAAAGTATTGACGACGCCCTGGCTGCGCAGGATGATAACCCAGGCATAGGAGCGAATCAGAAAGTTGATCCAGAAAGGAATCATGACCAGGATCAGGCCCGGCTGCTGCCATTTCTTCGGCAGCTGGGCAATCACATAGGCCAAAGGATAACCCATGATGATGGTAAAGAAGGTCGTAACCAGCGCTACCACCAGGGTCTGGGCAAAAATAGAAACATACAGGGTCTCCGCAAAGCGCAGGTAGTTGTTGATGTTCAAGTTAAAGACTACCTGACCGTAAGGAGTACGGCTGGCAAAAGATACTGCCACCACGATCAGCATGGGGAGTACGAAAAAGATGCACAGCCAGAGGACGGCCGGAGCAATCAGCCATTTTCCGTTCTTCATTTCTCCACCATCACCCCGTCCTTATCATACCACCAGATGCCGACCCGGTCGTCAGTCTTCCAGCGGACCACGTCGTCAAAATACTGATAGGCCACCACGGTCTGGTTGGAGTTATCCATCCGGACGAAAACTTTATCAATGGTACCATAAAAGACCACATCTACGACGGTGCCATAAAATTTAGGCTCGGGATGCTGGGGGTTTTCTTCTTCTTCGTTGCACAGGTTCAGCTTTTCCGGACGCAGGGCGTAAGTTTTATCCTTCCAATCAAAGAAATTGCTCTCGCCGATAAACTTGGCTACGAACTTAGTCTTGGGAGCGTGATAGATAGCATCTGGATGTCCGTCCTGCTCAATGGTGCCGGCGTTCATGACCACGATCCGGTCGCTCATGGTGAGGGCTTCCTCCTGGTCATGGGTGACGTAGATAAAGGTCAGACCCAGGCTTCTTTGCAGGCTCTTAAGCTCCAGCTGCAGCTTCTTGCGCAGCTGATAATCCAGGGCGCCTAAAGGCTCATCCAAAAGCAAAACTTTGGGGTTATTGACCAAAGCTCTGGCGATGGCCACCCTTTGCTGCTGGCCGCCGCTCATCTGCTGAGGGTAGCGGGTGCGCAGCTCTTCCAGCTGGGTCAGGTACAGGACTTGCTTAATGCGGTCCTGGGCTTCATCGGTAGGGACCCGCTTCATCTTCAAACCGAACTGAATATTTTCTTCAACGGTCATATGTGGAAACAAGGCGTAGTTTTGAAACACCATGTTAACGTTACGTTTATAAGGAGGCAGATGAGTTACATCTTCACCGTCCAGGATTACTTTACCCCTGGTAGGGGTCTCCAGACCTGCAATCATACGCAGGAGCGTTGTTTTGCCACAACCGGAGGGGCCCAGCAGGGTTAAAAATTCGCCATCATTAATAGAGAGATTTAAATCCGGGATGATGACGCTCTCTCCAAAGGATTTGGAGATATCTTGCAGCTCAACCATTGCTTTCATTTTACCGCTGTCACAACCTTTCATGAATAATATCAAGGTGCCATTTTTAATCACTTTATTATATACGTTAAGAACAAGAATATCAACAGTTTTTGCAAGGAAATTGTGAAAAAAGCAGGGTAATCCGGGTAATTTTTCGCTAAAGGGCGATAGTAATATTTTATGGCTTAAAAATCTGGCCTAAAATCTTAAGCGCGGCAGGGATTTACCTCTAAAAGAGCGAATAAAATAGACATATGTGCAAATGATGTTCAGAGGGTATTTGGGGTAGGAATTGTTTTTAAGGGACTGAGGATTTATATAAGCTTATATATAATGGAAGATAATTAGCAGCAGATAATTAGCCAAAGAAATGGGCTGCCGGATAGAATCACTTTTATATAGAAGATAAAAATTGGAAGTAAGAGCTGTCAGAAGGCCTGGCGGCTAGGAGGCACGCGATGGTAATCGATAAAGATTTAATCGAGTTTATGTATGAGGCGGCGCATATTCAGCGCTGGAACGACCATATCCGTCCCAACGGTTTTACCGAGCTGGATAAGCAGGCCCATAAGATGATGATCCTTTATGTGCTGGCCCGTTACGAGGAGCAGGACCACCATGAGAAGATTGACTGGCGCTTTTTAATCGAGGGCGGCATCATGGAGTTTTTGCACCGGGTGGTGCTGACGGATATTAAGCCGCCGATTTTTCATGAGCTGATGCGGGTGCACGGCAAGGAGCTCAACCACTGGGTTTATGCTGAGTTAAAACAGCGCATACCCCACCTGGATGAGGGAATTTTGGTCCAGATTCAGGATTATTTTGACCATCCGGACACCAAGCCCCTGGAACGTAAACTTTTAAAGGCGGCCCATTATCTGGCCACCCAATGGGAATTTAATATTATTTACCATTTTAATCAGGGCATCTACGGTATTGAGGATACCAAAGCCGCCATCGCCAACGAGATTGAGGATCACTATGACCTGGCCGGGGTGCAGAAGTTATCGCTCCACGGTAAGACCAGCAAGTTCGTGGATCTGGTAGGGCAGCTGCGCTTCCAGAAACGCTGGGCCCAGAGCCCCAGGGTCCCGGAGACCTCGGTGATGGGGCATGTGCTGATTGTGGCTATGCTGGCCTATTTCTGCGCTGTCAGCGTAGAGGCGTCGGATGACCGGATCGTGCATGATTTCCTCTGCGGGCTGTTCCACGACCTGCCGGAGGTTTTGACCCGGGATATCATTTCTCCGGTTAAACGGTCCATCCACGGGCTGGATGACCTGATCAAGGATATTGAGAAACAACAGGTGCAGGAAAAGTTATTGCCGCTTTTGCCTTTGGCTTGGCATGCGGATATTAACTATTATACCCAGCATGAATTTGACAACCGGTTCCTGCTGGACGGAGTAATCAAAACTTTTGCCACGGAGGAGGAGATGCTTAAGGAAGCGGCCAAGCACCCGGGCCACGTGCGGATGATGGTGGACGGGGCGGTTTTAAAGGGCTGCGACCATTTGGCGGCTTTTGTGGAGGCTTATCTTTCCATGGAGCACGGGATTACTTCTAAACACTTGCAGGACGGGGTGACTTCTATCCGGGAGGCTTATAAAAACCGGATTATCGGCGGGGTGGATTTTGGCCAGATTTACGCGGAGTTTACAAAGTGACACGTATTTTGTATTAATGTATACAATGTGCGTTGTATTATTCTGAAAACTGTTAACCTGCCTTAAGGAAGGAGGGAATACAAGTAAAATAGGCTTGGTTAAGCAAAATATGCTGTTTAAAGGCCCTGCTGTAGAGTCCATAAAAGTCAAAAAGTCAAAGAATTTTAAGGATAAAATCAGAAAATTATAGACATTCAGACAGACACGTTGTATAATGTATACAAGGTTGGGAGTTAAAACACATAGGCTTAGGAATAAACTAATTCTCATGTGTTAAAATTTTAAGGAGGTATTTTTAATGAACAAATATCTTGCTTCTGTAATCGAGAATGTTAAAATCAAGAATGCCAGCGAGCCTGAATTCGTACAGACCGTTGAAGAGGTGCTCTCTTCTTTGGAGCCTGTCGTTGAAAGACATCCTGAGTATGAAAAGGTTGATCTGCTGAGCCGCATGGTTATGCCTGAGCGTATGTTCACCTTCCGCGTTTGCTGGATGGATGACCAGGGCAATCATCACACGAATATGGGTTACCGTTGCCAGTTCAACGGCGCTATTGGACCCTACAAGGGCGGCTTAAGATTCCAGCCTAACGTATATCCTGGCATGGTTAAGTTCCTGGGCTTCGAACAGACCTTCAAGAACTCTTTAACCGGTCTGCCTATGGGCGGCGCTAAGGGCGGCAGCGATTTTGATCCGGCTGGCAAGTCCGACGCTGAGATTATGCGTTTCTGCCAGAGCTTCATGCAGGCTCTGTATCGTTACATTGGACCCGATATCGACGTTCCTGCTGGTGATATGGGCGTTGGCGGTCGTGAAGTTGGTTTCCTGTATGGCGAATATCGTCGCTTAAAGGGCGCTTTTGAAAACGGCGTTATCACTGGTAAGGGCTTCAGCTACGGCGGATCCAGAATTCGTCCGGAAGCTACTGGCTACGGCGCAGTTTACTACCTCCAGCAAGTTCTGAAACATGATGATGTTGACATTAAGGGCAAGACCATTGCTGCTTCCGGTTTCGGCAACGTATGCTGGGGCATCTGCAAGAAAGCTATGGAATTAGGCGCTAAGGTAGTAACTCTGTCCGGTCCTGATGGCTACATTTATGATCCCGAAGGCGTAGCTACCGAAGAGAAGGTTAACTTCTTACTGGAGATGCGTTCTTCCGGCCACAACAAGGTTAAGGATTATGCTGACAAGTTCGGCGTAGAGTTCCATGCTGGTGAGAAACCCTGGGGCGTAAAGGCTGACATCATTATGCCGGCTGCTATGCAGAACGATGTTCACATGAAAGAAGCTGAGCAGATTGTTAAGAACGGCGTTCGTTACTACATCGAAGTAGCTAACATGCCTACTACTAACGACGCTCTGAAATATTTGATGGACCAGAAGAACATGGTTGTTGCTCCTTCTAAGGCTGTTAACGCCGGCGGCGTTGCCGTATCCGGTCTGGAAATGTCCCAGAACAGCGAGCGTATTCGTTGGTCTGCTGAAGAAGTCGACAAGATGTTGCATGGTATCATGGAGACCATTTACAAAGAGTCCGTGGCTGCAGCTGAGCGCAACGGCTTAGGTTACAACCTGGTAGCTGGCGCTAACATTGCTGGTTTCGAGCGTGTAGCTGATGCTATGATGCAGCAGGGTGTATTCTAATAACTACTGTTACCAATTTCACCAAGAAGCTGTTTAGAAGTGAGTTTTAAACAGCGGCCCCGCAACCTTCTGGTTGCGGGGCTTTTTGATATGCTTTTTAAAATTTACTTAAAGGTTTTAGTTTAAAATCTTCCAATAGTTCTTCAACTTCGTAAACCGCTAGTTTTTTGTTAAAGGCAAAAATCAAGGTGGCATCCCGTTTGTCCCGGGCGTAAAGCTCCCGGACCCCGGCGTATTTTAATAAAGGCTGGATTTGCGCCAGGCTCAGGCTGGCGGCCAGGGCCAGGAGAATTAGTTTATCCCGGGTCAGCTTCTTCTCGCCGGAGAGCAGGTGGTAACCGTAGGTCCGGTCGATACCGGATCTCTTGACCAGATCAGCTTTAGTAAAATGGTTGGTGGCGGCCGCCTGGAGCAATTTTTCCAGGGCATCGGGAACGATCAGTTCCTCCTCGTTATTTTTTTGAAAATCAGTCAGGGATTGGATGTGATTCAGCTCCGACAGGAGCAAGTCGGTACTTTTATCCATGATACACCTCGCAGGTAATATGTTATAATATTATTATAACATGTTGCCTGGAAAAAGGAGCGTCTTATGGAAACGGCAGTACGTTTTATCAAAGATAATTTTACCAGGGTAGCCCTTTTAAAAGAGGGCGGCAACGGAAGCACGGAACTGGTGCTGGGCGAGGATAAGCAGGTTTATGTCCGCAAGATTATTCCTTACACTAGTCTGCCTTACGGCAAACTGGCGGAGCTGGAGCATCCCGTGCTGCCACAGCTTTACTATGTGGCTGAGGACGGGGCCTCCACCTATGTGATTGAGGAGTATATTGAGGGGACTAATTTGCAGGACTGGCTGGAGCAAAAGGGGTTCCTGCCGGAGGAAAAGGTGCGCCGCATCGGGCTGCAGCTCTGCGGGGCGCTGGAAGTCCTGCATGCCCAGGGTATTTTGCACCGGGATATCAAGCCGGCTAATATTATTTATAAGAGGGACGGCAGTGTCCGCCTGATTGATTTTGGGGCGGCCAGAACTTATGCCAAATCTGGTGCGGAAGAGGCACCGCATGATACTAATATCCTGGGCACCCAGGGCTATGCTCCGCCGGAGCAGTACGGCTTTGCCTCTACGGACGGGCGCAGTGACCTGTATGCTCTGGGTATGACGTTGAAGGTGCTTTTGGGACCTGGGTATCATGGGACTTTGCGAAAAATACTCAGACGTTGTACTCAGCTGGACCCGGAGCGTAGGGTCCAGTCTGCGGCGGCTTTGCAAAAACTTTTGGCCCGGCAGCCCTGGCGGAACTTTAAAATCGGAGCGGCGGCCGCTTTGGCCGTGCTGATTTTCGTAGCCGGAGGAACCTGGGCTTGGCAGGTGGAACGGGGAAATAAGGGCTGGCCTTTTTTTGACTTTAAAGTGATGTCAGAAACGGCTAAGCCTGATTCTCAACCAGGCGCAGCCTCTTCGCCGGGGACGGCGACAGGAAATTTGCCAGCTAAGGAAGCCGGTATTTCCAGTCCGCCAGAAGCTAAAAATAAAAAGGGTTCAACCGGTAAACCGGCTGAAGCAACCGCTCCAGGAGCGGAACTAAAGACTAACGCGTCCCGGGACCAGACCGGTTCGACCCGGCTGGAAGAAGGCAGTTCCCTGAAAGAAGAGGCCGCTCAAAACCAGGATTCCGACCAGGCGGCCGGTGCCCAAAGGGGTACGCAGACGGGCACTCAAGGTACTAATGATGCAGATGCTGCTGGTGAGGCTATCGCCGAGGCCGCCGTCTCCAGCGGCAGTTGGAATTTTACCAGGGTGCCTCCCGGGGATGACCGGCCCATGCTGGCCTTGATGCAAAAAAAAGCGGCCGCCCAGGGTTATACCTTGGTGGACGCTGGGGACTGGCCGGTGGTGGAAGTGACGAATACGACCGGGGTGCCTTTGCGTAATCCGCAGGTAGAATTATATTTTACGGATTTCGGCGTGAAAGGCGGAGGGTTTGATTATGCCAGCGGCGTCAATGAGCGGGAGAGCTTAAATTTGCATACTTCCGGTTCACAAAGCCTTACCAACCGGGCTACTATTCAGTTAAGCGGCAGAGTGGCGCCGGGAGCAACCAGACAGTTCAGCCTTTCTGCCGGCATAGACAGTTTTTACCAGACGGGCGGGGCACCTTCGGTCAGGGTGGTGCTCAGCGCCGATAATGCAGAGACGGTGGAGAAGAGCTATGATATAAAGGTGAGGTGAGTATCAGGAGGCTGATATCGTGAGACCAAAATCGTGAGATCAAAGAACTGTGCGAGCCGGTTCTCAGAAGTAAATTTATATTACGGCCGCTATCTTTCACTCATTAAGCATCGTTAATTTAAAATGAGTGAGCAGCTCATTGGTATCAATTACGCTTAAATGTTGATGAAGGGCATAAATAAGAATCCAGTCCCGCTTGTCTCTGGCGTAGAGATGACGTTCACCGGCATATTTCAAAGCCTTTTGTGTTTCCGTCAGGGTCAGGCCTGCGGCTAAGGCAAAGGTAAGCAGTTTATCCCGGGTTAATTTCTTTTTACCGGCCAGGATATGATAGGCGTAAGAGCGGTCAAGACCGGTTTTTCTGATTAAATCAGCTTTCGTGAGTTTGCGGGTGGCCGCTCTTTGCATAAGATAGTCGATGGCGTTAGGAAAATTTAACTCCTGAGCGTGTTTTTTATAGAAGTCATCTAAAGAAGCAATATTGTTTAGTTCCGCTAATAATTTGTCGGTATCCTTGTACATGATTTTGTTCACCCCGGTCTGGCTGTTTGGTTACGTTATATCAGTAATTATAAACGAAAAGAACTTCAATTTGGTGTCCATTTGGGACAATTTCGGAATGTTGGTCTACACCAAGCAATATAGCTAGACGTGCTGTTTTATGCTATGATAATTATATAGAGTCGGGGCATTTAGTTTTTAACAGGGAGGTTGGTTTCATGGCTTTATTTTTTGTGGAGCAGGATATTACGACCATGAAGGTGGATGCCATCGTCAATGCGGCCAACACGGGGCTGCAACAGGGTGGCGGGGTTTGCGGGGCTATTTTTGCCGCGGCCGGGGCGGCGGAGCTGACGGCGGAGTGCCGCCAAATTGGTCATTGTGCTACCGGTCAGGCGGTGCTTACTTCCGGCTGTCATCTGCCGGCCCGGTATGTGATTCATACCCCGGGGCCGGTATGGCGGGGCGGGTTTGCCCAGGAGGAAGAACTGCTTAAGGGCTGTTACCGGAATTCACTGGAGCTGGCCGCAAAGCATGACTGCGCTTCTATCGCCTTTCCTTTGATCTCTTCCGGCATTTACGGCTATCCGAAGGCCGAGGCGCTACGGGTGGCTATTGATACTATCCGCACTTTCCTGGAGAAGCACGAAATGACGGTGTACCTGGTTATCTTCGGACGCTTCTCTCTGGTTCCGGGTAAGAACATTACCGGTCCGTTAGAGGAATTCCTCCAGGAGAATGAGGAATATCTGCCCCAGATGGCGGCCAGGAGAATGCAGATGAATGCTTCTTACGATCTTAGGGAGAAGCCGGCGGCGACCCTTGACGTAAAGGCATCAAAACCGCGTCCGGTGGCCGGGGATAGGCCGGCTTGGAAGGGTGATATTGCCGGTTCTGTCTGGGCAGATGATCTGTCTGTGCAATCGGAGCAGGAGGAAGTACCGCCATGGATAGCTTACGATTCCCCGCCTGCTTTTCAGGTTCCCCCTTTAGAAAAAACCTTTGCTCAGACAGTGCTGGAGATTATCGAAGCTAAAGGGTTGCAAGACGTTGAGGTTTATAAAAGGGCCAACCTGGACCGGAAGGTCTTCTCCAAGCTTCGTACCCACAGTGATTATCAGCCCAGCCGCAGTACGGCAATTTCCCTGGCGCTGGGGTTAAAACTAGGGGTTAATGAGGCATATAAACTTTTGGAGAAGGCCGGCTATACTTTATCTAACGCCAGTAAGGCGGATTTAATCGTCAAATATTTTCTGGATAAGGGCTGCTACGATATTATCACCTTAAACGAAACCTTGCTCTATTACGGCGAGAAGCCCTTTGGTCCGGCCTGAGCAGAAGCCGCTCGGTAAGTGTCTTGGTGCTTGAACATTTTACGGTAAGGTAGCTAGCCAGGTTTGCAATCTGCCTTAAATCTTAGGCCTGCTGTCCGTTCTTATTTGTCGTTTATGAAACGACCACCTCCTTGGACTTTTCTGCTAAACTAGAACCAGAAAAGGAAAAGGAGGTTTTTCATTATGAAGAACAATTTAACGGAACTGGTATTTATCCTGGACCGCAGCGGGTCCATGGGTGGTCTGGAAACTGATACCATCGGCGGGTTCAATTCCCTGCTGGAGAAGCAGCGGAAGGTGGACGGCGAGGCCCTGGTGACCACGGTGCTGTTTGATGATCAGTATGAGCTGCTCCATGACCGGGTAAATCTTAAGGGGGTAAGTCCCCTGACGGAGAAGGAGTATTACACCCGCGGCTCCACGGCGCTCTTAGATGCGCTGGGACGGACCATCAATAAAATCGGGGAGGCCCATAAGCATACCAAGCCGGAGGAGTGTCCGGGCAAGACCATGGTGGTGGTGATTACGGACGGGTACGAAAACTCCAGCACTGAATTCTCACCCAGGCGGATTAAGCATCTGGTACAGCTGGAGCAGGAGAAATACCAGTGGGAGTTTTTATTTATCGGCGCTAACATCGATGCTATTACCGCAGCCGAAGACTTAGGCATCAGAGCCGACCGGGCGGTGAACTACATGCATGATGCCCAGGGGCAGAAGATGTGCTACGAGGCGGTAGGCGAAGCGGCCCGGTGTATGAGGGTTGAGGGCTGCCTGAGTGAAGACGAATGGCGGCGGGAGGTGGACCGGGATTATCGGGTGCGCGGCGGTAAGAAGCACCGGGTTAAGAAATAAGCCTAAACGGGACTACTGTCAGAGCACCACTCTGATGTCAGATTTAAAACGGCGGATGGTTGGAATTTTCTACCTAAGTCAGAAAAGTAAGTTCATACTAAGGCAGCAAAAAAGCGCAGGCCGATGGGTCTGCGCTTGGTGTTTTATTGCCATGAAGTTTTTAATCCTAAGTTTAATTTCTTAAATCAGCTGTAGCCATGTCCTTTTTAACCGGCGAAGATGACTTTCAGCTCCAGTCCATAATCCTGGCGACCTTATCCTGCAGATTCAGCGCCACTTTGGTGTGCCCGCTGATCAGGGGATGTTCACCATCGGCCAGGTCACTTTGGTCCAACAGGGGGCCGTCATGATTTAACGGGAGAAAATGCAAATCTTTAAGACCTTCTTGCTGCAGCTCTTCCACCGCTTTTTCGATTAAGGGGCGGGCGGTGCTGCCGCTGTCGTAAGGTACCGGCTCCAGGCAGACGATAACGGCCCGCGGATTTTGCTGGCGGATGCTGCGTATTAATTTCTTATAGCCGGCGATAAAAGCCTCGGAGGTAGGAGGAACCTTGGCTTCAAAATCGTTAGCCCCCTGGTTGACGATGATCAGCTGCGGTTTAAAGGCCGGACTGGTATCCTTGTTGTCTGCCGTCAGGCGATTGTAGAGGGGACGCTGGTAATCTGTCAAAGCATGGGTGGCGTCAGTGGTGGCTTCTTCGCTCATGTTCCGGACCACGCCCTCCCCGGAGGTAGCGATAACGCTCCAGTCTGCCTGGAGTAACCGGGCCAGCTGCGGTCCGAAGGACATGTAGCCGTTTTCCTGCTCCATATAGTTACCGGGGCCGTCGGCAAAAGCTCCGGCCAGCACGGAATCGCCCACAAATTCAATCCGCCGCTTTAAAGGCTTGGGCGCCCGGGTGAGCTTGGCCCCTTTTTCCAGGATAAAGCCGTCTAAGACGCTGATGCCGTCGGCGCCTTCGGTGTCGCGGACCAGCAGCAGCTGATGTTTACCGGGATTAAGATGATAGGCCAGCATGGTTTCGTCCGTCCGGGCCTGAAATCTTTCAAAAGGACCGTCATCAATGCTAAAGCGCCACCAGGCGGAACTGGGCTGCATCTTGACCGCCAGGTAGCTGCCGGTGAATCCGGTACGCAGGTAAGTGGCTCCCCGGTCGGTAAGGGCGGATTGCCCCTTGCCACGTTCCCAGCGGCCGTAAAAGTTAATCTCAGAGTGCGCCGCAGCCACAAAATGAACATCGGCGGGACGTTTGCTGGCGATTTCCTTACGAGCGGCTTCTTCTCCGTTTAAGATAACTTCACCCTTCACGGCGGCAGAGTGGGCGGCGCTGAGCGCCAAAGAGTCATGGTCCGGGGCAGAATGCTCTAATGCAGCCTTCTTCGACAAACTGCAGGTAAGGGCGGATTTGGCGGAAGCGGCCGATTGGCTTAAAGAGCAGAGGGTTTGTCCGGTCCGGCTGGCCAGGCAGGCTAAACCGTTACGCAGGGAAGAGGCCGGCTGGCTGGTCGAACAACTGCCTGCAGCTTCTCCTTGACCAGAGCAGGTACTAACCGCCGACGCCTGGGCCGGGCAGGGTAAAAACTGATTGACCGAAAGTAAGGCCAGCAGTAAAACTAACGTTACTATTTTATGCATCTTAGCACTCCTTCCATGAGCATAACTCTTATTATATTAAGGTGGCTATATTTTTTCTAACATGGCTTATTATAATGAGTTTGCAGGAATTTGTCTAATACTTAATCCTGAGTTTGAGGCATGCTTGGCAGGCATTTTAGCAAATGTTGCCAAAAAATCACAGATTTTGACGTAAAAGCCCGTAAAAAAATCGCTAACCAGGTTAGTGATTAGCGATAAAGGTTAAGCTTGTTAGGACGCTGCCAATTTATCTGGCAGGGGTTCTTAGTTTTGTACTCCCAGGCTAGTTTATTTCTTCCTCAAACTGGTCAGATACTCATCCATGGCCTCAGCCACCATCTTGGAGTACTTAACCGCCTCCACGACGGTACGGGCTCCTTTGACCACGTCGCCGCTGGCGAAGATGCCGGGGTGGGTGGTCTGGCCGTGCTGATCGGTTTCGATGAGACCCTTGGCGTTGGTAGCGATGCCCTTGGTGGTGTTCACAATCTTATCCTTCGGACCCTGGCTGACGGCGATGATAGTGCTGTCGGCCTCATATAACTCCGGCTCACCGGTACTAATAACGTTGCCGGCTTCATCAAAGGTAGACTTTCTAACTAAGGGACCCTCGTCAGAAATATGGTCCACCGACATGCCGTAGAGAATCTCCACGCCGTCGGCGATGGCATAATCCAGCTCCCTTACGCTGGCTGCGGCCTGGGCCTCCCGGGAAAAGACGGTGACATAGCGGGTGCCTTTGCGCAGCACGGTACGGGCCACGTCCATGGCTGAGTTGCCGGCGCCGATGATGGCTACCCGTTCGCCCAGGTCATAGACATCGGGATTGACCAGATAATCAATGGCAAAATGCACGTTGCCCAGACTCTCACCGGGTACGCCCAGGGTGCGGGGTCTCCACACGCCGGTACCGATGAAGATGGCCTTATAGCCGTCCCGGAAGAGGGAATCGATAGTCAGGGCGCCGCCGATGGTGGTGTTAGGCCTGATCTTGATGCCCAGACGGGTCAGCTGTTTCTGGTAACGGTCCAGGATGGACTTAGGCAGACGGAAGGCGGGAATGCCGTAGCGAAGCACGCCGCCGATCTGGTCCCGGCTGTCGAACAGGGTAATGTCATAACCTTTTTGGGCCAGTTTCACCGAGATGGTGATGCCGGCCGGGCCGCTGCCGATGATGGCCACCTTTTGGCCTTTGGTCTCTTCCCTGGTCAGGTTCATACGGTCCAGATAAGTTTCGGAAATATAGTTTTCAATACTGGAAGTATGTACCGGCATACCCTTGCGTCCCTGGATGCAGTGACCTTCACACTGCTTCTCATGGTCGCAGACCAAGGAACAGATGACGCTCAGCGGATTATTGTCAAAGAGCATCTTACCAGCTTCGCTGCTTTGACCGTTTAAGAACAAGCGGATCATCTCGGGCAGATTAGTTGCAACCGGGCAGCCTGCCTGGCACATAGGCTTCTTGCACTGCAGACAGCGACGGGCTTCGTTTACTACGTGAATGGCCATAAAGTTCCCCTCCAGTTAAAATATTTTATTGTTACTAAAAGTATAACAGTAAGCTAAGTATGATGCAAAGCAAAATAAACTATCGTAAGGCATAAAAATTTATAATTATTTAGGTGGAACCAGTTTGGCCAGGGCCATAAAAAGCTGTTTCTTATTGATGGGCTTGGATAAGTGACCGTTCATACCTGCCGCCTTGGACCTTTCCACATCTTCGGCAAAGGCATTGGCCGTCAGAGCCAGGATGGGAACCGTGGCCGCATCCGGCCTCTTTAAGGTCCGCATGGCCAGAGAGGCTTCATAACCGTTCATCACCGGCATCTGGATATCCATCAGGATGGCTGTAAAGGTACCTTCCGGGGACCGGGTAAAGCGCTGCACCGCTTCCCAGCCGTTAACCGCCAGTTCGACTTCCAGCCCGGCGCTGTTTAAGAGACGGGTAGTTATTTCGGCGTTCATAGGATGATCCTCGGCCAACAGAACTTTCCGGCCGGCCAATTGTGTTCGTAAGGAATCTTCATTAAAATGCTCAAGATAATCGTTTTCTTCAAAATCTTCCGGTTTGGCTTCGGGCAGGTCCATAAGGATGGTGATGGTAGTCCCACTGCCCACCTTACTGTCCACCTCAATCCTGCCGCCCATCAGACCGACCAGTTTCTTGACGATAGACAGGCCCAACCCGGTACCGTAAGCGTTAAGCCTGATCTGTTGGGGTAAAAGTTCCTGGGAAAAAGGCTCGAACATTTTTTCTTGAAAGGCTTTACTCATGCCAATCCCGGAATCCCGGATGATGAAATGGACCGACGTTTTTCCCGGCTTATAAACCCTGGCCCCGGCCCAGAACTCAATCTGCCCGCCAGACGGGGTATATTTGATAGCGTTGCTGATCAGGTTGAGCACAATCTGGTTCAGCCGGACCTTGTCCACAGAAACCATGGCGCTCTGGGGATCCTCATGCAGGATCAGCTGCTGGTTTTTCTGCTGACAGAGTGGTTCAAACAGATTGCGGATATTGTCCATGAATTCGTGATAATCATAAGGTTCCGGGTGCAGTTCCATAGAACCGCTGTCAATTTTGGCTAAATCCAGGATGTCGTTGATGAGGCTGAGTAAAAACGTATTAGCGGTTTTAATCTTTTCCAGATCCTGCCTTAGTTTTTCCTTATCATCTAAATCCTGAAAGGCGAAATCCGTCATGCCGCTGATGATGTTCATGGGGGTACGGATATCATGGCTTATACGGGAAAGAAATTCTGATTTGGACTGATTGGCTTTTTCAGCCATCTTAAGCGCTTCTTGCAAAAGCTGCATCTGTTTTTGCTGCTGTTCAAAAATCTGGGTGATATCAGTACGGGTCAGCAGAATGTTCTGCCGGTCCGAATCAATGTAGGCGAAGCGGAACTCTTTACGCAGCGTCGTGTCATGGGGGCCTTTCAAGGTGTAGCTGAACCGATATACCGGCTTAAGCTCCAGAGCCTGGATGATGGTGTTTAGCTTACTGTCCTCCCAGGCTTGCTCCTGATCTTCCGAAGGAACGGTCATTTTGATAGCCTGGGCCACATCTTCGTCGTAATTATTAGAGAAGTGAGGAATAGTAGCTCTAATGGCTTCTTTAAATTTGCTAAAGTGGATGGAACCATCTCTACGATTGATAAGGGCGATAAAATCAAAATGCTCCAGGGACAGATAGCGGATAATATTTTCTTCCTCCACTTCTGAGGTAATATCTCTGGTATGGCCTAAGGTTTCGTAATCGCCGCTGGAGGGGTTAAGCTCTGTCTTAAAGACTGCTTCGGCCCAGCGCTGAGAACCGTCCGGTAATTGAAAACGAAAACGGTGCGGCGGTATCTCCAGCCCTTCCTTAAAAGATTCGATTAGCTTAGCACGGCTGATGAACTGATTGGCAACCTGGCGGTCAGCTTCATCTGTCATCGTGTTTATGCACTGATGGATAAAGTTTTCAGCCGTATGTGCCTGTCTTAAATCTAAAATTTCGGCCGGCAGCGGTTTTAAGATGTTATAGGTATTCTGGGTTAAATTAAGGTGAAAGATAAGAATATTAGCTTCATCGTCCAGCCAGATTTGCTGCATAAGCTGCTCAAAACGTGCTTCTTCCTCTTTTTGGACGGTAGCGTCGGTGTAGATGGCGTAAGCCAGCCGGGAACCGCCAGGTTGCAGCTGGGATTGGGCCATGCAGGTCAGCCAGAAATATTGACCCAGGCTTTCATCCAGGGAACGGTAGGTAAAGTTGACGGTTTTTTCCGTACTGAATAATTCCTGCAGACGTTGTTGTACCAGTTCAAAATCCTTGGGATGGATGCGGGCGGTAAGGATATTGGAGAAATCCCTTTCCGTCAGGTCCCTCAGGCTGGAATGACAAATCGCCGGTACTTGGGCATTGGCAGCCTCAATGGTGATGGTGCCGTTAACCTGACAGCGATAGACAATCAAAGCCGCCGGGATACTGTTTAAAATAGCTTCAAAGTGTTCTTTGGGCGTTTTCAAAGACTGATCCCTGGTCATAAGCCCATCTCCTCATTACAAAATAATAATTAGTAAAGAAAATAGTAAACAGTAATAAAAAATGGTAATAATTATAATAGAGTAAGAATATTTGTACTAAAATGTATTTTTATTATAACACTTTTATCTGGTTTGTCCCAGAATTATGAGTCAAAATTTATGTAAGATTTAAAGCTCCAGGCACTTTTAAAAATTAAGTGACTCTGGCAAGCGGAGATTTTAAAAAAATAGCCGGGAGCACAAGAAATTTTCTATTTTACTTGTGGGTTAAATACTTGTAAAATATTAATTAGAATGTTAGTTTTGATAGAGGTCTCTGCCTCTAATCGCTTTTGGAGCTTAGGCAGTGGGCGTAGGTCACTAGAAGCCAATATTTTATCATGAAACGGCGGTAAACTTTATGGAGATTTGGAAACGGAACCTTTTAATCTGCTGCGTGACCAGCTTTATCGTCTCACTGGGCATGAGCCAGCTGGCACCCATGCTGCCGCTTTACGTAGCCAGCATGGGAATTACGGATGTACAGGAGATTGAGCGCTGGTCCGGTATTATCTTTGGCAGTAACTTCATCACGCTGGCTATTTTTTCGCCAATCTGGGGACGGATGTCGGATAAATACGGGCGCAAGCCTATGACCCTGCGGGCGACCTTGTGGCTGACGGTGATTATGGTGGGGATGGGGCTGGCTCATAACGTTTATCAGCTGGCCGGTCTCAGATTTTGTCAGGGAGCGCTGAGCGGTTATCAGGCCGCCATCATTCCCCTGATTGCCCAAAGCACGCCGCCTACCCGTTCCGGCTGGGCCATGGGCATGTTCTTTACCAGTCAAGTGAGCGGCACGCTGTTGGGGCCGGTCCTGGGCGGCTGGATGTCGGAAGTGCTGGGCTTTCGCCCTATGTTCTTCTGCATGGCCGGGTTCTGCTTTACCGGTTTCTGCGCCTTGCTGTTTTTAAAGGAGAACTTCCATCCTCAGCCCCAGGCGCTTACCCTGACCCTGAAGGATACTTTTCATAAGCTGCCGCAGCCTAAGCTGATTTTAGGCCTGGCCGTAACTACTTTCCTGCTGCAGTTTTCTCTGATGTCCATCGAGCCCATCATCACGGTTTACATAGCGCAGCTGGTGCAAAACAGCGATCATATCGCCCTGATCGCCGGGGCCGTTTTCTCCTGCTCCGGCTTTGCCAGCATGCTGACGGCCTCCCGCATCGGCAAACTGGGGGACCGGATCGGCTCCCAGAAGATTCTGTGGGGTTCCCTTTTGCTGGGGGCGGTCAGCTTTATTCCTCAAGGCTATGTTACCAGTCCCTGGCAGCTGGGCTTCCTGCGTTTTCTTTTGGGCGTGGCGACCGCGGGGCTGATGCCGTCGGTCAATAATCTGATCAGGCAGAATGTGCCCTCCCTTTGTTTAGGGCGGATTTACGGCTTCAACCAGTCGGCCCAGTTCATCGGCATGTTTACCGGCGCCTTTGCCGGAGGCAGTATCGCCGCCGCGCTGGGGATAAAAAACCTGTTCTTGCTGACAGCGGCGCTTTTATTTTTAAACGCCCTCTGGTGTCGCAAGACGGTGTGCAGGTAAAATGTTAAGTTAAATACGGTTTGTTACAATATTATCATAGGGTGGGAGCTGTTTTGCAAGGTATTAAAATTACAAAAATTTCTCTCGTATTTATAATAAATGGGAGAAAACAGTAAATAGCCGTATGCGTCAAGGATATAACATTTATTATATCTTACATTATCCATTGACACTGACGGGCAATAGTGCTAAAATTGTAACAATCAATTCATTTATAAGCGTTACGGGTAGTGTTTACCCGAATTTAAGGGGGTTTTGATTATGGCAGTTGAGTTTGCAGACAGAATGGAGCGGATGAAAGCATCCGAGGTTAGGGAGATATTAAAGATTACGGCACGTCCGGAGATTATTTCGTTCGCCGGCGGTTTGCCTGCACCTGAATTATTCCCGGTAGAAGAAATTGCTCAGGTTTCCCATGACCTGGTATTAAAGGAAGGAAGAAAATTATTGCAGTACGCTACCACCGAAGGCCGTCCTACTTTGAGGGCGAAACTGGCTAAGCGTATGGCTGATAAATTTGGTATTCCCGGTATCGACCCGGATGATATTTTAATCACTACCGGTTCCCAGCAGTGCCTGGATTTTGCCGGTAAGTTGTTTGTAAACCCCGGCGACGTGGTTTTATGTGAGAGCCCGTCTTATCTGGGCGCCATCAACGCTTTTAACGCTTATCAGCCTACGTTGAAAGAAGTTCCTACAGATGGAGACGGAATTGTGCCGGAAGCTTTGGATAAAATCCTCAGTACCACGTCAAACTGCAAGTTCATCTACGTTATCCCTGAGTTCCAGAATCCTACCGGTATCAGCTGGACCCTGGAGCGCCGCAAGAAATTCATGGAAGTCATCAATAAGCATGAGCTGCCGGTCGTAGAGGATAATCCTTACGGCGAGCTGCGTTATGACGGCGAGAAGCTGCCGCCTCTGAAGGCTATGGATACGAAGGGCCTGGTTATGTTCCTGGGCACCATGTCCAAGGTCTTCTGCCCGGGCCTGCGTTTAGGCTGGATTGCCGCCCGTCATGATATTCTGGAGAAGTTCATCATGATTAAACAGGCGGCCGATCTGCATACCTCTAACTTTGATCAGGGCGTGGCCGATGCCTACATGGAGCAGTACGATCTGGACGCTCATGTAGGGGATATCGTAAAACTTTACGCTCACCGCAAAGATTTAATCTTGAAATGCATGGATGAAGAATTCCCCAAGGAAGTTAAGTGGACCCGTCCTCAGGGCGGTCTGTTCCTGTGGGTGACCCTGCCGGAAGGCTGCAGCGCCATGAAGGTGTTCAATAAGTGCATCGAGATGAAGGTGGCTGCCGTTATCGGCGATGCTTTCTATCCCAATGATAAGACCGACCGCAGCCTGCGGGTTAACTACTCCAACATGCCGGATGACCGGATTAAAGAGGGCATCAAGCGTATGGCTAAGGCCATCAAGGAATGCCTGTAAGATAATAGTTTTATTTAAGGACGGAGCAATTGCTCCGCCCTTGTTTTTTTATGTTATAATGTATATTATGAAACTAAGAAAATCAGAAACGGACCTGGCTTCTGATTATGTCTTAAGCCGCAAGATAAGCGGCGGAATGGAGCTTTATATGGCAGATAAATTTTTAATCGTGGATGGCAGCAGCCTGCTGCACCGGGCTTTTTTCGCCCTGCCGCCGCTGATGAATAGTAAGGGCCAGCATACCGGGGCGGTATACGGGCTTTGCAATATGCTGCTGCGTTTGCTGCGGGAGGTTAAGCCTAAATGGATGGCGGTGGCTTTTGATAAGTCCCGGCATACTTTCAGGACGGAGCTGTACCCTGATTATAAGGGGCAGCGCAAACCTACGCCGGAGGAGCTGAAGGAACAGTTCCCTCTGTCTATGCAGGTGCTGCAGACCCTGAATATCCCCGTGCTGGAGCTGGATGATTATGAGGCGGACGATATTATCGGCACCCTGGCTGCCAAATCGGGCCCCGCCGCCCAGGAGGTCATCGTGGTGACCGGGGATAGGGATGAGCTGCAGCTTTTAGATGACCGGGTAAAGGTGTATTACACCAAGCGGGGCATCAGCGAGATCCAGGAGTTTGACGAAGCGGTTTTTGCCCAGGAGTACGAGGGCTTGAAGCCATTGCAGCTTATTGACTTAAAAGGGCTCATGGGGGACAGTTCGGATAATATTCCCGGCGTAGCCGGGGTAGGGCCTAAGACGGCCTTAAAACTTATCGGGCAGTATGGCAGCGTGGAGCAGGTCCTGGCTAATATCGACCAGGTCAGCGGTAAGAGTTTAAAAGCCAAGCTGGAGGCTCATAAAGAGGAGGCCCTGTTGTCTAAGAAGCTGGCGACGATTTGTACTGCCGCACCGGTGGAGCTGCAACTGGAGCATTATCTTCTGTCCGGGGTAGGCCCTGAGGCGGCGGAGTTGTTGCGGAGCCTGGAGTTTAGAAACTTTTATGAGCGTTTTGCCGCGGTCCTGGGCCAGGCGGGTCAGGACCAACCGGCTGCTGGTGAGCAGGGTGCAGGGTCAGGCACTTCAACTTCTGCATCTGGGACTTCGGCGTCAGGCGGGGACGAGGTTAACCAGGATGGCATGTCTCAGTCTGCAGGTAGGGCTCTAGGGCTTCAAACCCAGGGAGCGGTGATGAAAGGCCAAGCAGGGCCAGTGGCGCCGGATAGTCAAGCTGCATCTGCGGCTTCGGCTGGGTCTGAGCCTTCATTGCCAAGGTCAGGAGAAGCGTCTCCTGCCGCCGCTAACGCGGACGGCAGTTTTGATTTATTCGGGGCCGAAGCTGCACAGCCGGCATATGAGGAAAAGACCATCACCGGGGAGGTACCGGCGGTTGAGCTTTTGAACCGTGCCGGGCAGAGCCGGGACCTGGTCTGGTTCAGGGCGTCGGTGATGGGGGAAATACCCACCTTGCATTTTAGTGAAGGTGAGATATTATATGAAGGAACTTTATACCATTTTAGCGGAGAGGAAGCTCTAAAGCCCTTCACCAGGTGGTTAGCCAGCTCTTGTCCTAAAGGTACCCTGGACAGCAAGGAAATCTTTAAGGCCGCCCGTTGTCAGCAGATGGAGCCCCAACATATTCAGGAAGACCTGCTTCTGGCCGCTTACCTGGATGATCCGGGGCAAAGTTCTTATGCCTTGCCCAAGCTGATAGAACGCTATCTGGTGGGCAGCTTTAAGGATGATAGTTATGCCTTGTCTAAGCTGGGCAAGGTTTTGCTGGAACAGCTGACCTTTAAGAAGCTGGTCAGGATGTATAAGGAACTGGAACTGCCTTTGACCCAGGTACTGGCTTCTCTGGAACTGGCCGGTGTGGCGGCGGATAAAGAATTATTAGAAGAAAAGAACCAGGAGATGGCGGCCCAGCTGAAGACCTTGGAGGCCAAAGCGAAAGAAGAGGCTGGCGACCCTGATTTCAATCCTCAGTCGACTAAGCAGCTGGGAGTAATTTTATTCGATAAGTTGGGCCTGCCGGCTGGTAAGAAGACCAAAACCGGTTACTCCACCGACGTATCGGTACTGGAGCAGCTGGAAGGACAGCATCCTTTGGTAGGGACCATCCTGCAGCTGCGGGTGCTTTCCAAACTGCATTCGACCTATCTGGAGGGCATGAAGCCTTTGATTAATAAAACTACCGGCCGTATCCATACCCATTTTCAGCAGACGGTGACGGTGACCGGGCGTTTGTCCAGCACGGACCCTAATCTGCAAAATATCCCCACCCGCACGGAAATAGGCCGGGGCATCCGGGAAATCTTCGTGCCCGGGGAGGGCTACGACTGGCTCTTGTCCTGCGACTATTCCCAGATTGAGTTGCGCATCCTGGCCCATATCGCCAAGGATGAGCTGTTATTGGAGTCTTTCCTTAAAAATCAGGATGTTCACGCTCGCACGGCTTCCGAGGTTTTCGGGGTGCCTTTAGCCGAGGTTACCCCAGAGCTGCGCCGCCGGGCCAAGGCGGTTAACTTCGGCATCGTGTACGGCATCAGTGATTTTGGCCTGGCTAAGCAGATCGGCAGCAGCCGTAAGGAAGCCGGTCAGTTTATCGAAAATTATTTTGCCCGCTATACCGGGGTTAAGACCTACATGGAGCAGACGGTGGCCCAGGCCCGGGAGCAAGGCTTTGTGACGACCTTGTTGGGCCGGCGGCGGTATCTGCCCGATATTCGCAGCAGTAATTTTAACCGGCGCAGTTTTGCCGAGCGTACCGCTATCAATACCCCTATCCAGGGAACGGCGGCCGATATTATGAAACTGGCCATGCTAAGGGTGGATGCCGCACTGAAAAAGGCCCGGGTCAAGAGCCGGGTACTGCTCCAGGTCCACGACGAACTGGTGCTGGAGGTGACTCGGGAGGAACGGGAAGCGGTAGGCCAGCTGGTCCAAAGAGAGATGCAGAACGCCTTTACCCTGGCAGTGCCTCTTTTAGCCGAGGTGGAGTACGGGGTTAACTGGTCCGAATGCTAAGTAGTAAAATTTGAGAATCTACAATACAAGGAGTGAGTCAGATGCCTGAATTACCTGAGGTAGAACAAGTTCGTAAAACTCTGGCGCCGCATATTGAAGGGCGCCGTATCGTAAGGACCGAGGTCTGGCTGGACCGGATGGTACAGCACCCGTCGGCAGCGCAGTTTGTGGATGGCAGCGAAGGACGCACCATCGTCAAGGTTAACCGCCGGGGCAAATATCTGCGGCTGGAGCTGGACGACGGTCAGTATCTGCTGGCCCATCTGCGTATGACGGGGGCGCTTCTGGCTTTGCCGGCCTCTGCCGGTAAGCCGGATTATGCTAAAGTTAAATTTACCCTTTCCGGGGATATGAACCTGTGGTTCACCGATATCCGCACCTTTGGGGTGATTTATCTGTTGGACCCGCAGAATCCTTATCCGGTTAAGGGCTATGATACTTTGGGGCCGGAGCCTTTGACGGACGGGTTTACCGAGGCTTATTTGCAGGCTAAGGTGGAGAAGGGCCGCAAGCCCATTAAAAATTTAATCCTGGATCAGACCGTGATTGCAGGGCTGGGAAATATTTATGCCGACGAGAGTCTGGCCCTGTCCCGGATTATGCCTACCCGGGTTGCCGCAACGCTGACCCGGGAGGAGATTAAGGCTTTGTATGAGGCTATTAACAAAGTGATTGCCCAGGGCCTCGCTAACCACGGTACCACCTTTAGAAACTATCAGGACGGCGAAGGCCATAAAGGCGACAACCAGAACCATCTGCTGGTGTACAGCCGCAAGGGACAGCCCTGCCGGTTCTGCGGAACGACCTTGGAGCAGATTAAGGTGGGCGGCCGGGGCAGCGTCTATTGTCCCAAGTGCCAGAAGTAAGGAGGTCCTTTTATGTGGCTCATTGGTTTGACCGGCGGCATCGCTTCCGGCAAAAGCTCGGTAGCCGCTTATCTGCGCGAGCTGGGCGCCGCCGTTTTTGACGCGGATGCCTGCAGCCGCCAGGTGGTGGCTAAAGGCACGCCGGGGCTGGAAGCGGTCAGGCGTGCTTTGGGTGAGGCCTACCTGCGGGCGGACGGGGAACTGGACCGGCCCAAGGTGGCGAAGCTGATTTTTGCCGACCACGAGGCTAAGGCCAAGCTGGAGCAGATTATCCATACCCTGGTGCGTCAGGCTGAAAGCCGTTTCATCACGGAGGCGCTGGACCGGGGCTGCGCGGTGGCGGTCCTGGACGTGCCTCTTTTGATTGAAACCGGTACCTACCGGTGGATGGATAAGGTCTGGCTGGTAAGCTTAGCTCCGGCGGAGCAGGTGCGTCGGGCCATGCTCCGGGACGGCTCTACTAAAGAGCAGGTGCTGGTAAGGATCAGGGCTCAGCTAAGTCTTGAAGAAAAAGCAAAATATGCCGACCTGGTCCTTGACAACAGCGGTAGTTTATTAGATACTAAAGAGCAGGTTTTGAAAGCCTGGCAGAATTTACAGACCGGGGATGGGTCCAAGGCCGCCGAGGCTGCCCGCAGTTTGGGGCAGGCTTAACCGCGGCTTTGCGGCCGCAACTGATAAGGAGAATTACCGCTTTGAAAAAGAGAAATACCAAAAGACCCAGGCGAAGCCGTATCCAGACCCAGGCCTTTTTGTTAAAAAAAATAGCTGTTGTAATCTTACTGGTTGCGCTGGCGGTTTTGGCCGGCTGGAAGCTGTGGCGCAGTGATTTTGTGCAGATGCGCTTTGTCTATATGTGGCCTTACCAGAACGAGATTATTACTTACAGTCAGAAAAATGAAATCGATCCTTTTCTGGTAGCGGCTATTATTAAAAATGAAAGTGCCTTTAACCGGCGGGCTGTCTCTAAGGTAGGTGCCCTGGGTTTGATGCAGATTATGCCGGATACGGGGGAATGGATTGCGGGGCAGATGGGATTGGGCCGCTTTGAGGCCGATGACTTGTACCGTACCGATGTAAACATCCGCATGGGCTGCTGGTATGTTTCAGAGCTGAAGCATGAGTTCAAGAACAACCTGGTGCTGGTCATGATCGCTTATAACGCGGGCCGGGGTCAGGCCAAGAGCTGGATGCAGAAAAACGGCTGGGACTATGATTTTGGCAGTCCCGACCTTATCCCCTACGATGATACCCGTAATTATGTAAAGTCCGTGCTTAGGGATCGGGATGAATATTACCGTTATTATCGGGAAATCGTACCGCAAACTTAAAAAATATAAAAAAATACTTGACGAGATGACAAACTTATGCTAATATAACAGTGTTGCTATTGAGTCCACAAGCGGTTGTGGCGGAACGGCAGACGCACCATCTTGAGGGGGTGGCGGGGAAACCCATGCGGGTTCAAATCCCGCCAACCGCACCACACGATCTAAACTCAATAGAAAACCTTATATGCGGTAGTGGCGGAACGGCAGACGCGCTAGCCTCAGGAGCTAGTGGTAGTTAATACCATGGAGGTTCAAATCCTCTCTACCGCACCAATGAAAACAAGCGCCCTTGACAAAGGGGTGCTTTTTTTATACTTAGTTTATATGATGAGGTAGAAAAATGTCTCTATTTGCAGAACACGGGAATAAAGAGGTCAACTGGAAACGTAACCTGGCCATCCTCTGGGTGGGGGTTTATCTGGCTTGCGCCAGTTATACCAGCTGTATACCCTTTTTGCCGGTCTATCTGATGAAGGATTTAAACGTAGCTCCGGAAAACGTTAACTATTGGACCGGCTTCGTTTTTTCCGTGGCTTTTGTCGGATCTTCTTTAATGGCCCCTTACTGGGGCGCCTGGGCGGATAAGGTGGGGCAGAGGAAGATGGCCATCCGGGCTGGTTTGGGCCTGGCCCTTACCTATGTGCTGGGGGCGGTGGTACAGACTCCGTTCCAGCTGTTTTTGGTGCGGGCTTTGACCGGTATTATCAGCGGCTTTGTACCGGCTTCCCTGGCTCTGGTATCTTCCACCCTGCCGGAGAATAAAATCGGCTGGGGCATGGGCATGATGCAGACGGCCGTTTCTACCGGCAATATTTTAGGGCCGTTAATGGGCGGTTATTTAAGCGCCTGGTTCGGCATGCGCACTTCCTTTTTCTTGGGGGCGGTGAGTTTGTTCCTCGCCACGGTGATGGTCATCTATTTTGTCCACGATATTCCTATTCCTAAGGAACAGCGCAAGCAAAAAATCCATCTGGTTCAGGATATCAAGGAAGTTATGCATAACCGGGAACTGGTTTACGTGATGGTGATGTTCTTTCTGATTCAGGTCTGCATCATGATCATTCAGCCGCTGGTAACCTTATACGTCGGCGATTTGATGGGCGGGACCAGCGAGGCCTCGGTCAAGATGTCAGGCTGGGCCTTTTCCCTGGTCGGCATCGCCGGCATCATTGCCGGTCCTTACTGGGGCGGACGGGGTCAGCGGCACGGTTATATGCGGATGTGCGCCCTGGTGCTTTTTGGCGCCGGCATCATCAATATCTGCCAGATCCTGGTCACGGATGTATGGCAGTTTGCGGGTATGCGGTTCGTCTTAGGTCTATTTTTGACCGGAGCGGTGCCGAATATTAATTCCCACATGGTGGAGGTTACGGAAAAATCCATGCGGGGGAAGGCTTTCGGACTGACCACCTCCGCCAATCAGATGGGCGGCGTGGTAGGTCCGGTGCTGGGCGGATTCTTAGGCGCGGCCCTGGGTACCAAATATGTTTTTGTCTTAACCGGGGTTATTCTGGTGATCGTGGCGGGCTATGCTTATGTGACCAGGGTGAAGCGGCCGGCCTGGCTGGGGACTAAAAAGTAATAGAAATATTTGCATAGTAGTTCTTAAGTGGTCAGAGAAGCTTTCTGCCAGCTTGGCTCATGCTTTGGGTAGGGCGTTTTCGCAGGCTACAGACGCTCTACGCTTAAAAAACAGCGTGCTAGATAGAAAGATGTGCGTGGGAAGGGAAGATATGATTATGCTGCGGGATTTTGAAGATAAGAAACCGGAAATCGATAGTAAGGCGTATGTGTTTGAAACGGCGGCGGTCATCGGGGCCGTCCGGATGAAGGAATATAGCAGCTGCTGGTTTAACGCAACCATCAGAGGCGACGTGAACCGGATCGAGGTAGGCCGGTACAGTAACATTCAGGATAACAGCTGTCTGCATGCGGCAGATAATCTGCCCTGTATTGTGGGTGATTTTGTGACCGTAGGGCACGGAGCGACTCTGCATGCCTGTACGGTGGAAGATAACTGTCTGATCGGCATGGGCGCCACGGTGCTGGACGGGACCGTGATCGGTACCGGCAGCATCGTAGCAGCCGGCGCGGTGGTGACTAAGAAAAAGCATATTCCTCCCAATTCGCTGGTGGCCGGTGTTCCTGCGCAAATCATCAAGAAGCTGACGGATAAAGAAGTAGAAGAGATTCACGCCCAGGCGGTAAAATATAAGGACTTGTGGTCCAAGCGTTATGGTCTGGCTCCGGATTGCGGCGGCGAAAGCTACCATGGGGAGCAGATCGTGTAAAATAAAAGGTTCCTTATCGCAAAAAATTAGGCAATCACAAAAATAACGCTTGCATTATTTCGTGTCTTAGCTTATAATAACTTAGTAAGCGATTTGAGCGATTGCTCGGTCTCGAACAGTAATTTATTTTTTTAGGAGGCCCGTAAAATGACAGGCAAAGTAAAATGGTTTAATGCAGAAAAAGGTTATGGTTTCATCGAGCGTGAAGACGGCGGCGACGTATTTGTACATTTCTCCGCGATTCAGTGCGACGGCTTCAAGACTCTGGAAGAGGGTCAGGCTGTACAGTTCGACGTTGTTCAAGGCAACCGCGGCGAGCAGGCTGCTAACGTTGTTCGTCTGTAAGATATAGATTAATTATTATTAATTAGTTTTATTCTTTAGCTGAACAAAAGAAGCACTTCCATTTTATGGAGGTGCTTTTTTTTTGCCCTGTTGGTAAAAAAGCAGACTAAGTCCCTCATTCGCCTGCCATTATTGTCTAAACCGGTAAAATGGGTTATAATATAAACACGGGGAGACGGTAGACTGGGGGCAACAGAAAGCTTTTCGGAAGTTGGCTGTCGGTTAGGCAGCAAAGAGGTGAAGAAATTGAAAAAAAAACTGTTGTCATGGCTGTTAGTTCTGGTTGCCGTTATGTCCCTGGCCGGGGGACAAGTTGGCTATACGGAGGCCTCCGTTACCGGCGTGTTCATCAAAACAACGGATTCGGTGAAGGTTAAGGAAGCCAAAGAGGCTTTTAATAAGGCTCATTTTTCGGCGATAGCGGCGGCGGCCTGTCTGGGCAGCTATGACCCTAAGAACTCGGTAGAATTTGCGTACCTGCACGATTACGGCTGGCAGGTGATGCCTTTTAGCGTAATCGATAAGAAGGTCGAGGCTAATTTCGTGGTCGCCAGGAACAAGGTAATCGATGATAAGGTTAACATGTACCTGGTGGCGGTCCGGGGCAGCAGCAGTCTAAAAGACTGGAAAGAAAATTTTAATGTTAAATTGGTACCCTACGGAGGTAATGATCTACTTTCTTTTGCGGACTATGCCAAAAAGGATCTGGTGGGGGAGAATGTGGCCAAGGTGCACAGCGGCTTTAACAGTTATACTCAGGCCATGCTGGATACCATGGTGGATTTTAACGGCAACGGTAAGCTGGATAATAAATTTTTTGAAAATCTCAAGAGCAATCCCAACACCTTCCTGCTGTTAACCGGGCACAGCCTGGGCGGGGCGGTGGCAACGCTTTTGGGGGAGCGGCTGGTCAGCTGGGGCATGCCGAAGGATAAAATAGCCGTCATCACCTTCGGGGCACCGGCCATCGGCAATAAGGCTTTTGCACAGCAGTACGGTTCTAAGATTCGTCTGCTCCGCTATACGATTACGGCGGACCCGATTCCTATTTCTATCCAGTCGGCTTTACATAAATATGTACAGTTCGGCGAGGAGGATAAATTTTATTTGTCGCCGAAATTAAGTAATATGCAGCATTCTATCGATATTTACTTTGACCGGAGCATGGGCAACTATTTTAAGGCCTATGATGCGGCGGTAGCGGCCGGGGTGAAGCAGCCGCTGCCGGAAAAGGAAATCCGGGATAAGACCAAGCCCTTGGTAGCGGTTTGGGTCGGTTCCTCCCGGGAAATAGAGAAACGAGGCTATGTGCCTGATGTGAAGCGCTTCCTGGAAGCAGAATACCGGATGATGCTGCCTAATTATGTGTTTGTCAATCACAATTGGGACCCCAACAGCGAGGATAAGACCGGATTCTTCCAGCGGGCGAAGGCCCTCAAGGCGGATTATGTCCTGGCCGCTGATATTGACGGACGGCCGGTGCGCAACACCAACGACTGGTACATGAATCTGGAACAAAGCATGTGGAACGTGCCTCAGAACCAATTAATTACGATGGATAGCATTGCCCGCCGGGTGTCACCGGTCAGCGGCAATATGTCAGCAGCCATTTATGCGGTACGTAAAGGGCGGGAGGAGATGCATGCGCGTCTTCCCTGGATAGTTACCGATTTTAGTCATTAATTTTAAGGAGGGTTTGTCATGTCTGGAGAAAAATTTTATGTTTGCAAGTCATGCGGTAATCTGGTCGGCGTAATTCACGCCAGCGGTGCTCCCCTGGTTTGCTGCGGCAAACCGATGGAAGCTCTGGTGGCTAACAGCACTGAAGCGGCTCAGGAGAAACATGTGCCGGAAGTAGCGGTTAACGGAGCAACGGTAACGGTTAAGGTTGGCAGCGTAGCTCATCCTATGACTGCTGAGCATCATATTGCCTGGGTTTATCTGCAGACGGAGCAGGGCGGACAGCGCAAGAATCTGGCTGCAGGCGCTAAGCCCGAAGTAGAATTTGCTCTGGCCGGCGGCGACAAGGTTGTAGCAGCTTTTGCTTACTGCAACCTGCATGGTCTGTGGGTAAAGGAGCTATAAAAGTTTACGGGATTGAGCCGTGAGCGTGGCAGTTCTACTTTAAGTCGTTCAAAAAAAGACAACCATCTGATTTCCTGAAGAGCATTTTAAAGTGTTCGTTTCAGGTTAAACAGATGGTTGTTTTGTTCTAAGTACTTTGTCAAAGTAGTTTTCAGGTGGAGCGTGGTTATCAGAGGTCCCAAAATAACTTTTACGCTTAAAGCTTCTAAACCTGGATTTCTAAAGAAGGAATGCTTAAATAATCTTGGTGGTCCAGTCCTCAATGTTCCAAACCTTATCCACCCAGTTCTCATAAAATTCCGGTTCATGGGAAACTAAGAGCAGGCTGCCTTTAAATTCTTTCAAGGCGCGCTTTAGTTCTTCTTTGGCCTCTACGTCCAGATGGTTGGTAGGCTCGTCCAGAACCAGCCAGTTAACTTCCTTAAGCATGAGCTTGCACAGACGTACCTTGGCTGCTTCGCCGCCGCTTAAGACGAAAACCTTGCTGGTGATATGGTCGTTGGTAAGGCCGCAGCCGGCCAGGGCGGCCCGGACCTGATAGTTGCTCAAGAAGGGATAGGCATCCCAGACATCTTCTAAAGCGGTTTTTTCATTTTTGACCCGTTCTTCCTGCTCGAAATAGCCGGGCTCTAAAAATTCGCCGGGCTCGACGTTACCGCTAAAGGGGGGAATCAGTCCCAGGATAGTTTTTAAGAGGGTGGTTTTACCCAGCCCGTTGACCCCGCGTACCGCTATCTTCTGTCCACGTTCCAAGTTGAAGGTAACCGGGCGGGTTAAAGGCGTATCGTAGCCGATGACCAGGTCCTTGGCTTCCACCAGGAAGCGGCTGGGGGTACGTCCCGGCTTAAAATAGAAAGTTGGTTTAGGTTTTTCTCTGGGCTTTTCGATAATATCCATCTTATCCAGCTGTTTTTGGCGGCTGCGGGCCATACCTACCGTGGCGACCCGGGCTTTGTTGCGGGCTACGAAATCTTCCAGCTGGGCTCTTTCCTTTTGCTGGCGTTCGTAGGCGCTGGCCTGCTGAGCCTGATAGATGGCGTGCAGCTCCTGAAACTTATCATAATTGCCGCTATATCTGGTTAGGACGCAGTCCTCCAGATGATAGATTACGTTGACCACCCGGTTTAAAAACGGGATATCATGAGAAATGAGGATAAAGGCGTGGTCATAGTTCTGCAGGAAACGGGTCAGCCATTCGATGTGTTCCACGTCCAGATAGTTGGTAGGCTCGTCTAAAAGCAGAATGGAGGAGTTCTGCAAAAGCAGCTTGGTTAAAAGCACCTTGCTGCGCTGGCCGCCGGAGAGCTCCGCCACGTCCTTGTCCAGGCCGATGGCGCCTAAACCCAGGCCGTTTGCCGTTTCTTCTATTTTCGTATCCAGGTTGTAAAAACCGCTTTCTTCCAGCCGGGTCTGAATTTCGCTGGCTGACGCCATCATCTTCTCCAGTTCTTCCGGGCTGGCCTTTTCCATTTTATCGTACAGGCCCAGCATTTCCTTTTCTGCCGCAAAATCAGCAGCAAAGGCGGTGCGCAGTACCTGGCGGATAGTCTGGCCGTCCGTTAAGGTGCTCTGCTGATCCAGGTAGCCTACGGAGACCTTGCCGGGCCATTCCACCTTGCCTTCATCAGGCTGCAAGTGTCCGGTAACGATGTTCAAAAAAGTAGATTTACCTTCGCCGTTGGCGCCAATCAGGCCTACATGTTCGCCTTTTAAGAGCTTAAAGGAAACATTTTCTAAAATCTGACGCCCGCCGAAGGAATGGCTGACGCCGGTCACGTTCAAATAACTCATGGTTACCTCTTTTCCGGTTTAACTTATCATAACTTTTAACTTATCATAACTGAGCTTAAATCATCCGCCCGGAACTTCCTGATGTTTTGCCGGAGGTTCCGGTTTCCTAAGACATATGGCATTATTTTACCCTATATATTGTAGGTTTGTAAAGAGAAAATCTGTTAAATTTTTGGCTTCCGGACCACCGGGATGTCAAGAATAGTTAAGCTACCGGTAATCCGAGAAGGGATGGAAGTCGAAATTTTCTTAAAGTAAGCATTTACAAGCAGTTTTTTTGTTGCTATAATTAAAACAAGACAGGGTCCGTGAAGGGCCGGAAAGGCAGTGGTAATAATGATATTAGGCAAGAAAGCCGACATTAAGGCTATGCTTCCTTATGTTAACGGAGGCTTGAAAAAAGGTTTGGAGTATTTGCTGGCTACCGATTTTTCTAAGCTGGCCGATGGTAAGTATGAGATTGACGGCAACGATGTTTACGCCAAGGTAAGCTCTTACAAGACTAAGGCTCAGAACGAGAAGAAACCGGAAGCTCATGATGCCTATATCGACATCCAGTACATGGCTAAAGGCAACGAAAAGCTGTATTTTGCACCCCGCAGCCCGGAGCGCAAGGTCGTGGAAGATAAGCTGGCTGAAAAAGACTTGGCTTTTTATGACAACGTACCGGAAAAAGATGTGGCTACATTAAGCGACGGGGATTATGTAATTTTCTTCCCCTGGGAAATTCATCGTCCTGGCTGCAACGTAGGGACGGAAGCAGAAGACGTTCAGAAGATTATCGTTAAGGTCAAGGTGGCCGGATAAATAAGCGTGAGCTTCTAAGAGGCGGATAAATGTGAGCGTAAGTTCCAATTAGATGCGACTAAAGGTGAATTGCATGCTACTAAACGGCTTGTTTAGGCCCTGAAGAGGTGTAAGTACTTTTTCAGAAAACCATGTTAAAACGGCAGGTTTTTCGAAAAGATAGACCTGCCGCAAATATTTTTAAAAAAACTAGTTGACAAGATTGCCTTTTTATATTATACTAGCATTCGTGACGACAACAAGTCACTACACTCCCCGATAGCTCAATCGGTAGAGCACTCGGCTGTTAACCGAGTTGTTGTAGGTTCGAGTCCTATTCGGGGAGCCAATTTTATGGCCGGTTGGTCAAGTGGTTAAGACACCGCCCTTTCACGGCGGTATCATGGGTTCGAATCCCGTACCGGTCACCACAACGGGCGCTTAGCTCAGCTGGGAGAGCGTCTGCCCTACAAGCAGAATGTCGGCGGTTCGATCCCGTCAGCGCCCACCAGTTGATATCGGAAGGCAGGTCTTTGGGACCTGCTTTTTTTATTTGCCGGTAAGGCGGTATTTCTGCCGGTCTGCGTCATTATTTAATATGCTGTTCCGGCGTGAGGAAGCGGGGCGGATTAAAAGAACCTTACTGGTATATAACAAATACTTATAGGCGGATATTGAAAAAATAGATACTTGAAAATAATAAAGCAGCTCATTTTTCATTGAGAAAATTGATAATTTGTGATAAAATTAATTGATTTTTATTTTATGCAATTTACTTTACGCAGGGGAAAAGAAAGAGAGGCTTGATTTAAAATGACAAAGGTAGATTTAACTCAGTATGGTATTAAGGGAACCAAACAGGTCGCCCATAATCCTTCTTACGAAGAATTATATAAGGCGGAAATGGATCCTTCTCTGAAAGGTTATGAAAAGGGTCAGGAAAGCGAGCTGGGTGCGGTTAACGTAATGACGGGTGTTTATACCGGCCGTTCTCCTAAAGATAAGTTCATCGTCATGGATAAGAATTCCAAGAATACGGTGTGGTGGACTACGCCTGAATATAAGAACGATAACCATCCTGCTTCAGAGGAAACTTGGGCTGCAGTTAAGAAGATTGCCCAGGAAGAACTGTCTAACAAGGACCTGTACGTGGTAGATGCTTTCTGCGGCGCCAACAAGGATACCAGGATGGCGGTTCGTTTCATCATGGAAGTTGCCTGGCAGGCTCATTTCCTTGAAAATATGTTCATTAAGCCGTCCGCTGAGGAACTGGCTAACTTTAAACCGGATTTCGTAGTTTATAACGCTTCTAAAGCCGTGGTTAAGAACTATAAGGAACTGAACCTCAATTCCGAGACCGCCGTTCTCTTCAACATCACCAGCCGGGAGCAGGTTATCATCAATACCTGGTACGGCGGCGAGATGAAGAAGGGCATGTTCTCCATGATGAACTACTATCTGCCGCTGAAGGGCATTGCTTCCATGCACTGCTCCGCTAACACGGATTTAGACGGTAAGAACACGGCTATTTTCTTTGGCCTGTCCGGTACCGGCAAGACCACCCTGTCCACCGATCCGAAGCGTCTTTTAATCGGTGACGACGAGCACGGCTGGGACGATAACGGCGTCTTCAATTTTGAAGGCGGCTGCTATGCCAAGGTTATCAACCTGGATAAGGATTCCGAGCCAGATATTTACAACGCTATTAAGCGTGACGCTCTGTTGGAGAACGTTACCCTGGATGCGAAGGGCAAGATTGACTTTGCGGATAAGAGCGTTACTGAAAACACTCGTGTTTCCTATCCTATCAATCATATTAAGAACATCGTTCGTCCGGTTTCCACCGCTCCGGCTGCTAAGGAAGTAATCTTCCTGTCCGCCGACGCTTTCGGCGTACTGCCTCCGGTTTCCATCCTGACCCCGGAACAGACCAAGTATTACTTCCTGTCCGGTTTTACCGCCAAACTGGCTGGTACCGAGCGCGGCATCACCGAGCCTACGCCTACTTTCTCCGCTTGCTTCGGCCAGGCTTTCCTGGAACTGCATCCGACCAAATATGCTGAGGAGTTAGTTAAGAAGATGGAAAAGAACGGTGCCAAGGCCTATCTGGTTAACACCGGCTGGAACGGTACCGGCAAGCGTATTTCCATTAAGGATACCCGGGGTATCATCGATGCTATCCTGGATGGTTCTATTAAGACCGCTCCGACCAAGAAGATTCCTCATTTTGACTTTGAGGTTCCTACGGCTCTGCCGGGCGTTGATCCGAAGATTCTGGATCCTCGCGATACTTATGCTGATTCTGCCGAATGGGAGAAGAAAGCTAAGGATTTGGCCGGTCGTTTCGTTAAGAACTTTGCTAAGTATGAAGGTAATGCCGCTGGCAAAGCTTTGGTAGCTGCTGGTCCTAAGGCGTAAGCCGTATCAGGCCTAAAGTTTTAATTTAGCGTTTAAGCCGTATCAGACCTAAAGTTTTACTTTAGCGTCCTCAAGGTATTCCAGCCGAGATTTACCATTCGTGGTTGAGTTTTACTAAATTTGTTAAGGCCGTTGCAATTATTGCAGCGGTCTTTTTTTGACTTAAATTGTAAACTACTAAACACTTTTAAGCCAAGAGGCAAGCCCTTAAGGTAATTTTCTGGCCTAATTAACTTTAATGTGTTATAATCATTTTTAATCGTTATTTTGTTGAGGCTAGGTTAAATACTAATGCCTGGTTAGTATTTTTAGGGGGGTAGTAAATGAAAATTATAGACTTGATTAAAAGTGAAAAAATCAGTATCTCCTGTGAATTGTTTCCGCCTAAAAAGGGCGGCGAACTGAATAATGCCCTGGAAATAGTGCATAAGATCGCCGAAAACGGCGTGGACTATATGAGCGTTACCTATGGTGCTGGTGGAACCTCGGCCGGAGAGACGGCGGCCATTGCCGGGGAGATTGAAAAGTGCGGCATTCCGGCTTTAGCTCATTTGACCTGCATCAATTCCGCTGAGGACAAGATTGAGCAGGTGCTGGGCGACCTTAAGAGCCGCGGGGTGCAGAACATCATGGCCTTAAGAGGGGACAGGGTGCCGGGCGCGGTGGCTAATCCTGCTTATCAGCACGCCAACGAGCTGGTGGCCAAGATTAAAACCTGCGGGGATTTTTGCGTAGGCGGGGCCTGCTATCCGGAGGGACATCCGGAGGCGGCCGGTTTGAATGAAGACATTGAGCATACCAGGCTTAAGGTGGAGGCTGGCTGCGACTTCCTGGTCAGCCAGATGGTGTTTGATAACACGATTCTTTATAACTACATGTACCGGCTGATGAGCAAGGGCATCTTTGTGCCGGTGGTGCCGGGCATCATGCCGGTAATCAACGCCAAGCAGATTAACCGGATTTGCGATTTGAGCGCCATTACTCTGCCGCCCCATTTCCGGGCTATCGTAGAGAAGTTCGCAGATAAGCCTGAGGCCCTGAAACAAGCAGGGATAGCCTATGCTATGGGTCAGGTGGTGGATTTAATCGCCAACGGCTTCCGCAATGTGCATATTTACACCATGAACAAGCCGGAGCTGATCGGCGCTATCCGAAGCAATTTGTCGGAGCTGTTAAAATAGTTGGGGTGTTTGGCCGGGCAGAGGGCAGTTCCCTGAAGGCTGCCGGTTAAAGCCGGGTATGGGGCAGTTATCTAAAAGCTGCCGGGTAAAAGAAGGTTGGATAGATGTATTTTAATAAAAGAGAAGCTTTGCGCTACTTTGGAGCGGAGGCTGGGGATCAACGGGCGGGGGTAGCAGTTGATCTGGCATTTTTAAAGCTGCGCAACGAACTGCAGCCCCGTTATACCTGCCTCAGGCTGCCCTGCCGGGTGGAAACAGAGCGGGTCGTGGTGATGACGGCAGCGCCGGAGGTTCAAGTTACTGCTGCAGTACAGACTGAGTCAGCCTCTGATGGGCACGAAGACGCCGCTAAGACGTCAGATTCGGACGCTTATGCTGGTGCTAATATGACAGTTGCGCAGGTCCTTTTTAACAGTCAAAAGCTGGCGGCTCATCTTAAGGGCTGCCGGGAAATTTATTTATTTGGGGCCACCCTGGGAACTAAGGTAGATATCGCGCTCCGGCGGCTGATGCTTTTAAGTGCCGCGGAGGGCGCGGCCGGTCAGGCGGTGGCAGCGGCTTTAATCGAAACTTATTGTGATGATTGCTGCCGGGAAATGGAAGAAAAGCTGCCGGCGGAGTGCGGTTTTACCTCCCGTTTCTCTCCCGGCTACGGTGACTGGAAGCTGGAAGAGCAGAAGACCCTGTTCAGGCTGCTGAACTGCGCCAAATTAATCGGCTTAACCTTGACTGAGGGGGGCATGATGGCCCCTATCAAATCAGTGACGGCTGTACTAGGGGTCCGGGAGGGGCAGAAGCGGACTTACGCGCCAGCTTTAGATCAGGAGGTCCAAGGGTGCCCGGTGAATAAATGCTCCCAATGTACTAAATACGATTGTGAATTCAGGCGGTGCTAGCTATAAACAACCTTTGTTTTCTAGCTGCAGGTGTCATTTGCTGAAGGGCGGTTTATCAAGATGGCGTTTAAAGATTTATTGGGTAAAAGAATAATTTATTTTGACGGCGGCATGGGCACCATGCTGCAAGCAGCGGGACTTCCCTCCGGTGAACTGACGGAGCGCTGGAACCTGACGCACGCCCGGCAGGTGCAGGCGGTGCATCAGGCTTATATTGAGGCCGGTGCGCAAATTATCAAAACTAATACTTTCGGGGCCAATGCCTTGAAGTTTCAAGATACGGAGCTGACGGTGGAAGCCGTGGTTCAGTCTGCCGTGGCTAATGTCCAGGCGGCCATCAGGGCGGCCGCAGTTAAAAAACCGGCAGACGCTGAAACAGCCGGACTGGCTAAGACGCAGGAACCTTTGATAGCGCTGGATTTAGGGCCTACCGGTAAGCTCTTGGCTCCATACGGCGATTTGCCGTTTGACCGGGCGGTGGAGCTGTACGCCCAGGTGGTGAAGGCGGGCGCGGCGGCGGGGGCTGATCTGGTGCTGATTGAGACCATGAGCGACACCTATGAGGCCAAGGCCGCTATCCTGGCGGCTAAAGAAAATAGCAGCCTGCCGGTGGTTTGTACCTTTACCTTTGATGCCGAAGGCAAGCTTTTATGCGGCGCCGATGTGCAGACAGCTTTTATCATGGCGGAGGGCTTAGGCGTAGAGGCGGTAGGTTTTAACTGCGGGCTGGGGCCGGATTTAATCCTAAAACTTTGGCCTCAGGCTTTGGCCGGGACCGACCTGCCTTTAATCGTCAACCCCAATGCAGGTTTGCCGGTACAGCAGGAGGGCAAAACTGTTTTTACCGTCGGACCGGCGGAATTTGCCTCTCACATGCAAAAACTGGCGCAGGGGGGAGCGGCTGTTCTGGGCGGCTGCTGCGGTACCACGCCGGAGCATATCCGTCAGCTGGTGCAGGCGACATCTTCCTTAAGCCTGAAGAACAATGGCAGGCGTCATAACCGCCTGACCGCGGTGGCGGCTTATGGTAGAACGGTAGCTTTAGGCGGCAGGCCGGTGCTGATTGGGGAAAGGATCAATCCGACCGGTAAGAAACTGCTTAAAGAAGCCATTCGTCGGGAAGATATGGATTATCTCTGCCGCCTGGGCCTGGAACAAATCGACCGGGGCGCAGCTATCCTGGACGTGAATGTGGGCGTACCAGGTACGGATGAACCGGGTCTTTTGACCCGGGCGGTCCAGTCGCTTCAGGCGATTACCAGCGTGCCGCTGCAGATTGATACTTCTAATTATGAGGCCATGGCTCGCAGCTTGAGAATTTATAACGGCAAGCCTCTTTTAAATTCTGTCAATGGTAAGGCGGAGTCTCTGGAACAGGTGCTGCCGCTGGCTAAAAAATACGGAGCGGTGGTAGTGGGCCTCTGCCTGGATGAAACCGGCATACCTGATACGGCGGCCGGCCGGGTGGCCATTGCGGAGAAGATTATCCAGCGGGCGGCGCTGTATGGCATCGAAGCTAAAAATATCATCATCGATCCTTTGGCCCTGACGGTCAGCACCGGCGGCGATAATGCCAAGGTGGACCTGGAAGCTATCCGTCTGCTCAAGGCCAAAGGAGTGCCTACGGTTATGGGCGTTTCTAATATTTCATTTGGTCTGCCTCAGCGTGACGCCATTAACGGAGCTTTCTTTGCCATGGCCCTGGAAGCGGGGCTGTCCTGTGCCATCATCAATCCGCAGAGCGAGGTCATGCTGGGAACCTGGTATGCCTATTGCGCTTTAAGCGGCTGCGATGTGGGCTGCAAGGATTATGTGGCTCATTTTGCTGACGCACCTAAAACGGTACTGGCCGCGGCGACCGCGGAATACAGCCTCCATGACGCCATCGTCAAGGGCTTGACGGAACAAAGCCGGCAGGCGGCGCAAAAGCTGCTGGCGGAGAAGCAGGTCCCTTTGGATATAATTAACGGACAGATGATTCCCGCCCTGGATTTGGTCGGACAGGGGTTTGAAAAAAAGACCTTGTTCCTGCCGCAGCTTTTGATGAGCGCCGATGCCGCCAAGGCGGCCTTTGAAGTTATCAAGACCCATATCGGCCCGGGAAACGGCAGCGGTGCCATTATTGTGCTGGCTACGGTTCGGGGCGATATTCATGATATTGGCAAGAATATTGTGAAGGTACTGCTGGAAAATTATGGATACCGGGTCGTGGACCTGGGCAAGGACGTGCCCATCGCCAGGGTGGTGGAAGCGGTCAAACAGCATCAGGCGCAGCTGGTGGGGCTGTCAGCGCTGATGACCACTTCGGTGGCCGCTATGAAAGAGACTATCAACGCCTTGCGGGCCGTGTCTGATTGTAAGGTCCTGGTGGGCGGTGCGGTTTTGACTAAGGAGTACGCCCAGGGGGTAGGGGCGGATGCTTATGCGGCTAACGCGGTTAGCGCTGTTAATTATGCCAATGAGTTTTTTAAAAAGTAAAAAAAAATAAATTTTCTCCAACGGTATGTCCGTACCTAGAGGACATACCGTTAATTTGTTTTTCATTTATGTCCTCTATAAAAGGACATAAATATTAAAAAGCTTGATTTGTACATTTCTTTAATTTAATATGGTACAAAATTAAACTTTTGAACAGAAAATATGAATAAGATGTAAGGATGTTGCCGGGTATTGTAAAGACATTACGAAAATGATATAATTTTACATGCAATTATCAAACTGTGTATACAGTTAAGGAGGGCATTATCGTGAATCTAAAAAAAGCAATGGCAGTTCTGATGGTATCTGCGGCCACTATTGGTTTGATGGCTGGCTGCGGCGGCGGAGACAAGAAAGATGCTAAGAGCAGTAATGTGGTCAAAGTAGGTGTGTTCCTGCCTTTGACCGGCGACAACGCTGCCGGTGGTGAACTGGAATTGATGGGTATCAAACTGGCTAACAAGTTATATCCGGAGATTAACGGTAAGAAGATTGAACTGGTGGTAGCGGATAACAAATCTGATAAGGCTGAGGCCGCTAACGTGGCTGCCCGCCTGATTGAAAAAGATAAGGTTAAGGTTATTCTGGGCTCCTATGGTTCCTCTCTGGCCATGGCTGCCGGCAACATCGTCAAGGATGCCAAGGTTCCGGCCATCGGCACCAGCTGCACCAATCCTCAGGTAACTTTGAACAATGATTATTATTTCCGTGCCTGCTTCATCGATCCTTTCCAGGGCACCGTTATGGCAAACTACGCTTTTAAGAAAGGCGCTAAGAAGGTTGCTATCGTCCAGGAAGTTTCCAACGATTACGCAGTAGGTCTGGCCAAGTTCTTCAAGGAAGCCTTTGAAAAATTAGCCGGCCCCGGCAGCGTTATCGAAGTTGCTAACTATCAGACCGGTGATAAGGACTTCACCGCTATCCTGACCAATATCAAGGCTAAGAATCCGGATGCCATCTTTGCTCCCGGCAACTTCACCGAATCGGCCCTGGTTATCAAACAGGCTCGTCAGTTAGGCATTACCTGTCCTTTCATGGGCGGCGATACTTGGGAAACTCAGGAGTTCATCGATGTAGGCGGCAAGGATGTTGAAGGCGTCTTCTTCTCCAGCGCCTTTGACCGTGAAAAGGCTATGACTAATGAAGCCAAGAAGTTCATGTCCGAGTTCACCAAGGAATATAAGGACAAAGAACCTTCTGCTTTCAACGCTCTGGGTTATGACTCTTACCTGATTGCTTACGACGCTATGAAGCGTGCTGGTACGGACGACAGCGTCAAGATTCGTGAAGCCATCGCCAATACTAAGGATCTGGAATGCGTAACCGGCAAGACCAACTTCGATAAGAACGGCGATCCGATTAAGAGCGCCATTATCAAGACGGTTACCAGCGGCAAATTTAAGTTTGTGGATGTGGTAAATCCTAAGTAAGCGGTTAAGCTGATAATTCCGGTTTTAACTTTACCTTGCAACGGATGTTGTAAAATTTATTAAGCTAAGGACAAATTAAAAGCAGCCTGCTGCCCTTGAGTTGACCCTTTCGGGCAGCGGACTGCTCTGATTTTTTTTGTTGTTAGCGCCCAGTTATTAAATATTGAGGTGTAATGATGGAGTTGTTTCAAGCGATAGCCAATATGAGCGGGTCCAGCCTGGCTCAGCATTTGGTCAACGGCATTTCCCTGGGCAGTCTGTATGCTATGATTGCCATTGGTTATACCATGGTTTATGGCATTTTGCTGATGATTAACTTTGCCCATGGCGATATTGTCATGATGGCCTGTTACTTTGCCTTTTTCGGCATTACAGCTTTCCATATTCCCTGGATGTTAACTTTTGTAGGTACGATTTTCGCTACGGCTCTTTTGGGCGTGGTGATTGAGCGTACTGCTTATCGTCCCTTGCGTGATGCTCCGAAGAATTCGGTTTTAATTTCGGCCATCGGCGCTTCCTTCCTGCTGGAAAATCTGGCTAACTATCTGTTTAGCGGTCGTCCTATGCGTTTTCCGGATATTCCCATGCTGTCCCAAAACATAGCTTTTGGTGATGTACAGATTCAGGCGGTCTGCCTGTATATTCCGGTCATTACCGTTCTTTGCCTGTTAGTACTTTTGCACATCGTTAACCATACCAAGACGGGCATGGCTATGCGTGCGGTATCTAAGGACTATGAAATTGCCCGGGTCATGGGCATTAACATTGATAACGTCATTTCGGTCACCTTTGCCCTGGGCAGCGGTCTGGCTGCCATCGGTGCCATTCTCTGGGGCATCAGGTATCCTGGTATTACGCCGATGATGGGCGTTATGCCGGGCCTGAAATGTTTTATTGCCGCGGTTATAGGCGGCATCGGCAACATTAAGGGCGCAGTGCTGGGCGGATTTATCCTGGGACTGGGCGAAATCCTCATCGTAGCCTTTTTCCCGCAGTTCTCCGGTTACCGGGATGCTTTTGCCTTCATCGTGCTGATCATTATTCTCTTCTATAAGCCTACCGGTTTGTTAGGTGAGAAGACAACGGAGAAGGTGTAATCATGAACAAGAAAAATCTTCTGCTTACACTGATTGCTATGGTGGCTATGTTCCTGCTGGCACATTTTGTGCAGACCGAGATGGATTCTTATATCCGTCGTATCGTTAACTTGTGCCTGATTTATGCGATTATCGGTTTGTCCATGAACCTGACCAACGGTTTTACCGGTCAGTTTGCCTTGGGACAGGCTGGCTTTATGGCGGTTGGCGCCTACATGGTGGGCATCTTTACCGTACCGGTAGCTATGCGGCCGGGCGTTTTCTACGCTACGCCGATGAATCCGGCCATCATCAACATTTATATGCCTTTATGGCTGGCCCTGCTCCTGGGCGGTATTTTGTGCGCCCTGATCGCTTTTTTGATCGGCACCCCGGTGCTCAGGTTAAGAGGCGATTATCTGGCCATTGCCACCCTGGGCTTTTCAGAGATTATCCGTATCGTCATTACCAACGCTTCCTCTATCACCAACGGCGCGCTGGGTATTAAGAGCATTCCGCCCTTAAATGATGTCCGGTACATCTTCCTGGCCACGGCGATTACCTACATCTTGATTGCCCTCTTGGTAAATTCTTCCTACGGCCGGGCTTTTAAGGCCATCCGGGAGGATGAAATCGCGGCGGAGGCCATGGGTATCGACCTGTTCTACCATAAGAACCTGGCCTTTATGGTCAGCGCCTTTTTTGCCGGCATCGGCGGCGGCTTGTACGGCGCCCTCCTGGGTACCGTTGATCCGAAAAACTTCCTGTTTACCCTGACATACAATTTTCTGCTGATTATCGTTTTAGGCGGTATGGGCAGTATTACCGGCAGCATGTTCGGCGCGGTCATCGTTACGGCCGGACTGGAATACCTGCGGGTCTTTGATGAGCCGCTGGAGCTGTTCGGCGTGGCTATACCTTTGTTCCGTCCGGGCTTCCGTATGGTTATGTTCTCCGTCCTCTTGATGGTCTGCGTCTTATTCTGGCGCCACGGCATCATGGGTACCAACGAACTGACCTGGGACAAGATGATTAATTTCTGCAAGCACCCGTTAGCTGCCTTTTCTAAAAAGAAAGGGGTGGCTTCTAAATGAGCGTTTTAAGAACAGATAATATCACCATGCAGTTTGGCGGCGTTATTGCCGTTAATAAGCTGGCTATCGATATTAAAGAACATGAGATTGTCGCCTTGATCGGTCCTAACGGTGCGGGCAAGACCACGGCCTTTAACATGGTGACCGGGGTGTATAAGCCTACGTCCGGTCAGGTTTACTTTACCGGGGCGAACGGTAAGGAAGTGGACATTACCGGCAAGAAGCCAAGTACGATTGCTCAGATGGGTATTGCCAGAACTTTCCAGAATATCCGGTTGTTTAAAGATTTGTCGGTGTACGAAAATGTTTTGATTGCCAAGCATTTGCATTTAAAATCTAATTTCTTGTCGGCTATGTTCCGACTGCCCTGGTATATGAAGGAACAGCAGCAGAACCGGCAGGATGTGGAGAAGCTGCTGCGTAGCGTCAATTTGTGGGATTTGCGGGATGAGAAAGCTTCGTCCCTGCCTTATGGCCAGCAGCGGCACCTGGAAATCGTCCGGGCCCTGGCTACCAGTCCCAGTCTGCTTTTGTTAGACGAGCCGGCCGCAGGTATGAATCCTAAGGAAACGGACCAGTTGACGGAGTTTATCCGCCTGATCAGGCAGCAGTACAACCTGACCATCTTTATGATTGAACATCATATGGATCTGGTCATGGAGATTTCGGACCGGATTTATGTCTTAGACTTTGGCAATACTATTGCTGAAGGCAATCCGGAAGAAATTCAAAATAATCAGCGGGTTATTACCGCATACCTGGGGGAGGATGAAGATGCTTAAAGTAGAGAATCTGGTGGTAGCCTACGGCGGCATTGAAGCTCTCAAAGGTATTACCGTAGAGGTACCGGATAAGAAGATTGTGACCCTGATCGGGGCCAACGGTGCCGGTAAGAGTACCCTTTTGCGCAGTATCATCGGTCTGGTTAAGCCGCAAAGCGGGACCATCGAATATGAAGGGGAGCAGCTGGTAGGGCTTAACTCTCAGGAAATCGTCAGCAAGGGTCTGACCCTGGTTCCGGAAGGACGCCGGGTTTTCCCGAACCTGACGGTGCTGGAAAATTTGCAGATTGGCGCTTATATGCGCAAGGATAAGGACGGCATCGCCAAGGATTTAAGAATGGTCTACGATTTGTTCCCGCGTCTGGAGGAACGTAACTGGCAGATGGCCGGTACCCTCTCCGGCGGAGAGCAGCAGATGTTGGCCGTAGGACGGGCTCTCATGAGCCGGCCTAAGCTGATCATGATGGACGAGCCTTCATTAGGGCTGGCGCCGCTGGTCATTAAGGAAATTTTCCGCATCATTCAGGAAATCAACAGCCAGGGCGTGACCGTGCTTTTAAACGAACAGAACGCCAACATGGCTCTGAAAGTGGCTGATATGGCCTATGTCCTGGAAACCGGCACGATTAAGATGACCGGTACCGGCAAAGAGCTCTTGGAAAACGCCGAAATTAAAGAAGCTTATCTGGGTAAGAAACGGCAGAAACCGGCTCCTAAGCAGGTAAACAGCACAAAATAACAAGCAGGCCTCCGGGCCTGCTTTTTTTGGTGCTTGCCACCCAAAGAAAAAAACATTAAAATATAGATATAATAAATCAAAGAAGGATATAGGTGATTTAGTTTGCAAGAGCAGCAGAATTTAAATGTTTTGATGAAGAGATATCGCAAGGTGACCCTGATGGCTTTATATTTAGCCATCATCGGTTATCTTTACAACTCTCCCTGGGTTTTTCACCCTCATTCGGCGGAAGAGCTGCGGGTCTGGGTGCTGGGGTTTGGCTTCTGGGGTTCGGCCGTATACGTGGCTTTATATATCGTTCGTCCCCTGCTGCTCATTCCTTCCCTGGTCTTTAACCTGGCGGCTGGCATTTTGTTTCCACCGCTGGTAGGTATGCTTTGTATCATGTTAGGCGGCCTGGGCAGTGCCTGTTTACTTTTTGGCATGTCTAAATCCGGCCTGGGGGAAACCTTGCTGGAAAACTGGGGAGGTAAATGGGGGGCCAGGCTCAGCCGCTATCTGGCCGACCGGGAAAAGGGCTTTCGCCGGCTTTTGCTGGTAAGGCTGGTGCCTATTTTTGGTTACGACCCGGTCAGCATTATCGCAGGGTGCACCCAGTTGCGGTTTAAAACCTTTGCCGGTGCTACCTTGCTGGGGATGGTGCCGGGGGCGGCGGCTTACAGTGTCCTGGGCGAAGCTGTGACGACAGGTCAGGGCTGGACCGGGACTTTGGTTATAATTTTTCTGGCTTTCGGCGTACCGCTGTTATGGTGGTTTAGAAGCGGGGAACGCCGGAAGATGTCTATGGAAGGTGAGGATGAGCATCATGGAGCATAGGGCGGAACGTAACGTGGAAACGGAGATAAAACTGGCTCTGGAGAAAAAGAAGATTAAGGCTCTGCTTAATTCTCCTTTGATCGTCCGTAAGACCGTTAAGGATAGTACAAAGGATCTGAAGCTGGTTACGATTTATTATGATACGCCGGATTTAAGTCTGCAAAAAGCCGGGTTGGCTTACCGGGTACGGCAGTGCGGCAAAAAATACGAGGCGACGGTCAAGACGGACAAAGCTTCCAGCGGCGGTATATCCTGCCGCAGCGAGTATAATATTCCTTTGGAGGATGAGCATCCGGTAGTTGCCGGTTTTGCGGAACAGGGACTGGAGGCCGATTTGCCGGGCCTGATTGGAGACGAAGCTTTACTGCCCCTGTTTAAGGTAAGCGTGAAACGGCAGGTACGTCTGCTGGATTTGAGCAAGACTACCAAGGTGGAGTTAGCGGTAGATCAGGGGCAGATCCTGGCGGGGAAGAAAAGAGATAAGATCCTGGAAATTGAACTGGAACTGAAAAGCGGCAAGCTGTCTGAGCTTTTAGCCTATACCGCTCAGTTGGCCGGGGAGGTTCCTTTGTTCCCGGAAAAACGGAGTAAATATGTCCGGGGCCTGGCCCTGCTGGGACAAGAGGTTAAGCTGGAAATTCCGGAAAAGGGAAAGCTGGACAGTAATAGTCCGGTACGAGAGGCTTTTGAGGATATTATCCTGCGGCGCTGCGAAGTGATCATGGACGGGCAGAAGAAGTATTTGGAGCTGCTGCCTAAGGAGAATGCTAAACCAGCCGTTAAATTGAAATCAGACAAAAAGGCGGCCGGGGAGAAGCCTGATAAAAACCTTTGGGCCGGCAAGGCGGAAGACGAGCGCAAGATGGCAAACCTGCGGGCGGATGCCGATAAGCTCTTCCTGGAAAGGATTAACCGGCTGAACGTGATTATGTATTGGGCTTTGCCGCTTTTGCATGATGGTTTGAAGATGCAGAAGTATATTGAAGAAATCCGCCTGCCACTGGCTGATTTGCATGAGGCGAAATATCTATTGCTGCTGTGGAAGCAGATTGCGGTTTTTGCCGCCCCGGAACCGGGGGCGGATAAGTTGACGGAGCTTTTGGCCGGAGAGGTAAGACAAGCCGCCCTAAAGGTAACGGACCAGATTAGGGCGGGCCTGTATACGAAGGTCTTGTTTAAGCTGCTGGCTCAGATTGAGGATGCCAAGTGGAAAAATGAGGATTATCTGGATGCCGGACAGCTGCTGAACTGCAGGGCCGAGTCCATTAATAATGCCTTGCTGGGGCTGGTAGGCTTACCGGAAGAGTTTGCCCAGGAAAAATGCCATAAGGCCCTGGAATATGTGGGCGCCCTGGACCAGATGAAAGGGCTTTATAAACTGCCCTCCTGGACTAAAGCCACGCCTAAGTACTTGAAAAAACTGCATAAGCTGCTGTTGAAGTTTACCCTGACCACCTGCCGGAATAAAACCGTCACGGAGAAAATCCTTAATAGCCGCGAGCAGGAAATCGTCCGCCAGGGCGGTATCTTGTTAGGCTGGCTTTATAATGACCGGTACCGGACGGTGAAAAAGATTTTTAGCGCTTATGAAAAATTAACCGGTTCTATGGAAAAAAGATAAAAGGGTCAGATAAAAAGAAGGCCTCTTACGCTAGCGCTTAAGTCGAATCTAAGACTTAAGGCAGTCGTAAGGGGCCTGTTGTTCTTTTAGATGTTTAACGGTTAGGTAAAACTCAGGTTTATCTTAAGTAATTAAAGTCTAAGATATGCTTAATGCAGCTCCGGCAGCCGGTCCTGTAAACTGATGGAAGATTTATCGGCAAAAATAACCGAAGTAATTTCAAAGGAAGCCTTTAAGCCTGAAACTTTAGCCCGGCTCAGCATCTGCTGATCTGCCAGATAAGGGTTGAGTTCCCAGGTATTGCTGGTTCGCAGCTGTTTGCCGGCCGCAATCTTCCCTGCCTCAAAGCTGGTAACGAACCGGACCGTATTTTCTTTGTCGTAGATTCTCATGATGCCGGAAACGCTGGCAATATCCTTGGGACTGGTGTTGACCAGGGTAAAGACCATCTTCAAGGCGTAGGAAAGGGTAGGCTGTCTTACTACGAGCAGCTGCATCTGGGGAGCATCCCGGTCTTCCAGTAAGCGGACGATGGAAGCTATCTTGGCGGCCTTGGGCCCGTTAAGCTCCTTGAGCTTGACATCCAGTACTTCCTGTCTTTGTTTAAGGTAGTCGGGAATATCGTCTACCGCTACGATTTGCCAATAATGGTCCTGATTGGGGCGCATCCGTAAATGAACCGGGAAGTCTTTATCCAGCTGGCGGTCATAAACGGTAAGATTAGCCACCGCTTCCTGTCCGCTCCTAGTGATGCCCTCTAAGCGTTTAAATTCAATATTGGCTAAACCCAGCTTCCACGCCATGCCCATTGCCAGCTGAGCGCCTCTCCCCGTAGGGTCATCGGCCTGACCGGCGGTTAGTTCGGCATTACCGGTTTTGACATAATTTACCGTCGCCGCCTTAAAAACTGGTACGACTAAACGCTTAATAGCAGCTAGATGAGTTAAAAGAGCGGCATTGGTCCGTTCCTTATTGGGTTTAACCTCGGCGGCCAGGCAGTCATCAAAAAGCTTATCGTAAAGGTTGTCCAGGTCTACGTAGCGGGAAAACTTAGCCGTATCATGGTTTTGAATGGAACTGGCCACGGTCTGTAAGGCATACTGGGGCGTCCTGATCCAATAACCGAAGTAGAAAGCGGCAGCGGCCAGGATGAGTATCATGAGACTGATGAGAGCGGGCTTTTTAAATTTAGACATTTTCATGAGACCTTTCCGTGTAAACTTAAGGCCCGACAGGCTTAAAAAGAAGCCGCGGGCCGTTAGAAGCAACTACTATAGGCTAATGTTTCTAAACGAATAAGTATATATTTGCACATAGCAAAGAGTTTGTCAAGCTGAGAAAAGAAAAATTAAAAATAATGTTTGACTTTTTGACTTTTATTGTTATAATGTTCTTAGAAACAAAAAAAGAGAGCGAAGGCTCGCTCTCTGATAAAAGGTTTCTACTGTTATTTTTGCAGGATCTGGAACAGGATAAATCCGAAAATCACCATTAAACTGATCAGAACCCACAATAAGGTGATGACGGTCCGGCCGATATGTTCCAGACGGTGGGTGGCTACATCCTCGTTCAGCAGGTTATGGTATCTTTGCATGACCCGCATCTTAATCTCAATGTTCTCCTGCCAGACATTGGCCTTTAAAAGCTCTAAATATTTGGCGTAAACCCGGGCATAGAAAATATCTTCCGTTACCTGCAGGGCGTTGGTGATATTGCCGGTCAGGGTGCTGACGTCGGCCATGGTTTCCAGCAGCCGGTTGCGGATGTTGCGGAAGCGGGCTATGCGCTCGGAACGTTTTTCCTCCGGACTGACCTGGGTGATGGCGTCATAGGTCTTGTCGATTTCTAAGTCCAGGAAGTTGTCATAGTAACGCAGCTCCAGGAACTGGGCGTTGGCGAATTCCAACAGGTCCGGGATGTCCATGCTGCCGGTCGAATCGTAGACCACGGCTACGTCCCAGGTCAGGTAGGTGATATCGTCAGCGTAGGAGAAACAGTTGGACAAAGCATCTTTCCGGGTCTGTTCGTTAACCGGATGGGTATCCTTTAACAACAACGGGGCTAAATCCCAGTCAGGAGGAATGGGTTCGTGGAAATAGCAAACCACGTAATCTTCTTCAAATTCGGAGACCCTTTCCTTGGTACAGGCCGGATGGATGGTTTCCAGGACCGCGTTGAGAAATTCTTTGATTTTATCTTCCGGCAGGTCGTTGGTGGCCATCAGCATCCGCTGATATTCGGCGTAAGAAATATCTTCGTCAAAGAAGAAATGGAAAATCAGGCAGATAACGCCTAACTCTTGAATCCGGGCTTTGACCTCGACAAAGTAGGTCTTGCCGCCGATTTCCATCTCATGGGAACCAAGCTCCACCAGCACGGGAGGGTCTTTGAAGGTGATGGATTTGGTGGAGATGCGGTCCAGACGCAGGCGGGAAGCGGCCATGTTCTTGCCCAGCCACAAAGCTTGCACCTGGTCCAGGTTGATAGCGTCAGCTACATCGAAGAGGCGATAAACGATCATTGAAGTATTCATGATAATCCCCCACAACAACCAATACTTAAAGTGTGGTTAAGCAGGCTCTCTGCTAACCTAACACAATTTACATATATATTCGCCAGAAGAGGCGTATTACCTTTTGTTAAGAAAAAATAATTTTGAATATGAGCAAGTTCATGGAGGTGTTTATAATGGAAGAACGTTACAGTGAAGAAGTAAAAGGCATTTTAGAAGCGGCGCAGCAGCAGGCCGTGATGAATTACAACCAGGAGCTGACTTGTGCTCATGTGCTGGTAGCCTTGAGCAATAATAATGATTTTTTCCGCTTTATGCTGCAGACTTTGAAGGTAGATGCGGATAAGTTTGCGGGGGAAGCCCGGGAAATCATGAAAAAATTGCCCTCGGTCAAGGGCAGCGACCGGCAGCTGATGATGAGCACCGGTTTTGCCCGGGTCAACGCCCTGATGGCGCAGGCCGCCGGTGAGAAGGAGATTAACGTGGGGCATCTGGTTGCCGCTTTGGTTAATGACGGCGACAGCGAGGTGGTGGCTCAGTTTAAGAAGTACGGTATCGATAAGAAAAAGGTAGAGGCCCTATATCAGCATTATTTGAGCAGCGCGGCTAATGATGAGGGCAAGAAGACCCTGGAGAAGTACGGCCAGGATTTGACGGCCAAAGCCAGGGAGGGTAAACTGGACCCGGTAATCGGCCGGGATGATGAGATTCGCCGGACCATTGAAATTTTGTCCCGCCGGAAGAAGAATAACCCGGTGCTGATTGGTGAACCGGGCGTAGGCAAGACGGCCATCGTGGAAGGGCTGGCCCGTCGTATCGTAGGCGGGGATGTGCCGGAAAGTTTAAAAAATAAAACTTTGTACGCTTTGGACCTGGCGGCTCTGGTGGCCGGTGCCAAGTACAGAGGTGAGTTTGAGGAGCGCCTGAAGAAGGTCTTGAAAGCGGTGTCGGATAGTGCCGGGCAGATTATCATGTTCATTGATGAGCTGCATACGGTGGTAGGTGCCGGGGCTTCGGAAGGTTCCATGGATGCCGGCAATATTTTAAAACCTATGCTGGCCAGAGGCGAGCTGCGGTGTATCGGCGCGACGACCTTGAATGAATATCGCAAATACATTGAAAAAGACAGCGCCCTGGAGCGTCGTTTCCAGCCGGTTCTGGTCAAGGAACCCAGCGTGGAGGACACGGTTTCGATTTTAAGAGGCCTGAAGGAGCGTTATGAGGTTCATCATGGCGTCCGGATTAAGGATGCGGCCCTGGTAGCGGCGGCAGTTCTGTCCAACCGCTATATTAACGACCGGTTCCTGCCGGATAAGGCCATTGACCTGATGGATGAGGCTGCGGCCAGACTCCGGGTAGAGATTGATTCCCTGCCCACCGAGCTGGACGAAAGCAAACGTAAAATCCTCCAGATGGAGATTGAGGAACAGGCTTTGAAGAAAGAGGACGATGAAGCTTCTAAGGAGCGTCTCGCTAAATTGCAGGAGGAATTAAAGAAACTCCGTAGTGAAAATGACGTGCTGGTAAAACGCTGGGAAGCTGAAAAAGCCTCCATTACCAGGGTGCGCGAGGTCAAGAAAGAGATTGACACGGCTAAGCAGCAGATGGAGCAGTACGAAAGGGATTACAATCTGGAAAAGGCTTCCGAGATTAAGTATTCCCGTCTGCCTCAGCTGGCCAAGGAGTTAAAAGAATTAGAAGCGGGGAAGGGCAAGACCGGAACCGATGACTCTTTGCTCAAGGAAGAAGTGGACGAAGAGGATATTGCCAAGGTAGTCAGTACCTGGACCGGTATTCCGGTACAGCGTCTGGGGATGGGCGAGCGGCAGAAGCTGGTCCATCTGGAAGAAATCCTGCATAAGCGGGTTATCGGCCAGGATGAAGCGGTCAAGGCTGTTTCAGAGGCCGTAGTACGCGCCCGGGCCGGGATTAAGGACCCCAACCGTCCTATCGGTTCCTTTATCTTCCTGGGACCTACCGGCGTAGGCAAGACTGAGCTGGCCAAGGCCCTGGCAGAGGTACTTTTTGACGATGAGCGTAATATTATCCGCATCGATATGAGCGAATACATGGAGAAGTACTCCGTCTCCCGGCTGATTGGCGCACCTCCCGGCTACGTCGGCTACGACGAGGGCGGTCAGCTGACGGAGGCCGTACGGCGTCACCCTTATTCGGTAGTTTTGTTTGATGAGATTGAAAAGGCTCACGCTGATGTGTTCAACGTTTTGCTGCAGGTTTTGGATGACGGCCGTCTGACCGATGGCCAGGGCCGCAGTGTAGACTTTAAGAACACTTTGATCATCATGACCAGCAACCTGGGCAGCAAAGAAATCATGGACCGTCAGGGCAATATCTCCAGGGAAGAGATTCAGAAGATGCTGATGCAGTTCTTCCGTCCGGAGTTCCTGAACCGGATTGACGATATCGTGGTCTTCCACGCTCTCCAGGAGGCTCAGATCAGAAGCATCGTTAAGTTGATTCTGAGCGAACTGGGCGCCCGGGTGAACAAGCAGCTGGAGCTGAACTTGAAGGCGACGGAGGAAGCGGTAGATTTCCTGGCTCACGACGGTTTTGATCCTGCTTTTGGTGCCCGTCCTTTAAAGAGACTCATCGTCCATACGGTAGAAAATATCCTGAGCAAGAAGCTGGTAGCCGGAGAGATTAAAAACGGCGATACGGTGGAAGTGGGTCTGAAAAACGGTCAGATTGATGTGACGGTTAAGTAATTTATAACCTGGCCTAAAGCTTTGGAACTTCAAGTCATCTTAGGTTAGGCACATATCCTGCCGGCCGGGTAAGCAGATGGTGTTGGTTGATCTAATGAGGCTAATCCCCCTTAAAAGTAAGCAGCTGTTACTTTGAGGGGGATTATTTTTGCCCGGGTGTTGTAAAGTTGGGCGATTTAGGCTAAACTATGCTAAGGGGTATATTAAAAATCCGGGTCTTAGAGAGAATACTTAGAAGATGAGAGAGGAAAATATAACCATGGATGCAGCTAATCAGCCAAAAGAAGATATGGGTATATTTTTTAAAACTTTGCTGGAACATATGGATGCTGGTATTTTGCTGGCCGATATTAAGGATGGACAGGTCCAGGTAAAGTATCTTAACCCCAGGTTCGTGGAAACCGTTAAAAGGACCGGGGCGGATATCGGCGTTAAGGGGGAAAACCTGAAGGCGGCGGTGCATCCTGATTATTTACCGGGCCTTTTAGCGGCGACGCTGGCTTCAGCTAAGGACAGGACCCCTTTGGATTATACTTTTAAAGTATATTCCAGACGCGGTCCGGGTATTTATGCCTGGCAGCATATCCGCGGGGTGATACTGCCGGGGGAGTTTGACGGGGCGGTCCGGCTGATGGCCGTTATTACAGATATTACTAAGCTTATGCACTCTGAAGAGAAACTGCTGACGGCGGAAGTTAAATATAAGACCGTGCTGGAGCAGATTGATAGTATGATTTATGAAATCGACCTGCGCCGGGATACTTTATGCTATACGGGGGTTATGGCCCGCCGTTTGGGGATAGAGGGCGTGGTTTGGAAAAATGTACGTACAGAGCTGCCTTTTCCCAAGCTTGTGGCCCCGGAATCCAGAGACGAGCTGCGCAGCCTGGTGGAAGATGTTTATGAGGGACGGGAAGGACGCAGGGATTATTATATTTACGGCCAGGATACCGGCGGGGTTAAGTTTTTGACCCGCAACCGGTATTGTCTGCTGAAGGAAAGTTCCGGACGTCCCTATATGGCGGTCGGTATCGTGATGCCGGTACAGGGCAGCCTCATTGAACGCATCGTGGATGTGGATTATGACCTGTTTGGCCTGATTGATGCTGGTACCGGGTTGATGACCCATCACCACGATAATACGGGTCAAAGTCCGATAAAAATTTCCAGCGGCAGTGATTATCAAATGGTGGTTAAGCAAATTGTAGAGAAGATGCTGCCGGAAGAACTGCAGGCGGAAGGACTGGAGAAACTGTCCCTGCCTCAGGTTATCGGCGGAGTTAACCAAAATAAGGTCTATATCGTCACTTATCCGGTTAAGGATGCTTCAGGCCATCCGGCTTTTAAACAGTGGCGTTATGCCTGGATGGATGAACGGAAAGTGCTTTTGGCCTATACCCGCAGTGATGTTACGGAGGAATATAAATATTCTAAGGATCTTTTGACCGGACTTTATGCCCGGCGTACTTTTATAAGTGCCGTGGAGCGCCTGGTGCGGGGTAAAACTTCCGGCGGTTTTGTAATGTTATGCATAGATGTCAATAATTTTAAAATTATTAATGACCGCTTTGGACATGTCGAAGGCGATAAAGTTCTGCAAGGTGTAGGGCGGTCCATCTGGAAAAATATTTTGAGCCTTGGGGGAGTGGCCTGCCGGGATGTGGCGGATATCTTCCTGGCGGTTTGCCCCAATGACCGGCTGGTTCTGGCTGATTTACCGGCCCGGCTGCAGGCCGACCTTCCCCGTTTAAAGGACGGGGAGAGTACGGTCAAGCTGCGGTTTGGTCTGTATGAGATAAAAAATCCGGAACTGGATGTTAACCTGATGATTGACCGGGCGATGCTGGCGCAACGCTCGATTAAAGAACGTACCGATGTGCAGCTGGCCGTTTATGACGAAGCCATGCGGCAGGAACTTTTGTGGCGGCAGGAGGTTGCCTCGGAGCTGGAAACCGCCTTGGCGGAAGGTCAGTTTAAGGTCTGGTTCCAGCCTCAGTATGATTTTGATACCGGCAAACTAATCGGGGCGGAGGCTCTGGTGCGCTGGCAGCATCCCAAGTACGGCCTGCTGAGTCCAGGCAGGTTTATCCCGATTTTAGAAAGTAACGGCGGCGTTTCCCGTCTGGATGCGTATGTCTGGGAAGAGGCCTGTCGTTATTTAAGCAGCTGGCGTCAGCAGGAGGCCCTGCCGAAGATTACCGTATCGGTCAACATTTCCCGGGTGGATATCTATGACCAGAATCTGGGGCCTAAACTGCTGGCTTTAGTTAAAAAATATCAGCTGACCCCGGAACTTTTGCATCTGGAGATTACAGAAAGCGTCTATGTGCAAAATCCGCAGGTTTTGATTACCGCCGTGGAAAATTTGCGTCAGCTGGGTTTCTTCGTCGAGATGGATGATTTTGGTTCCGGTTATTCTTCTCTGAATATGTTAAAGGAAGTACCGGTAGATTTATTGAAGCTGGATATGTGTTTTCTGTCTAAAGGTAAGGAAGAACGCGGCGGGAACATCGTCAATTCCATCCTGCATATGGCGCACTGGCTTAAACTGCCGGTAATCGCTGAGGGGGTGGAAACTAAAGTCCAGGCGGATTATCTGAAAAGTCTTAACTGTATCTACATGCAGGGTTATTATTTTGCCCGGCCCATGCCGGCTGAAGCGTTTCAAGCGCTGTTGCAAAAAAGTCTGGCGGGGCAGGTGGATACTTATGAGGGCGTGAATCTGGAGGGTGTGGGGGCTTTCTGGGATCCATCCGCCCAGACGGCCTTGATTTTTAACAGCTACGTGGGCGGAGCTATTCTCTTAGAGTATACCAAGGACCAGGTGGAAATCGTCCGGGCTAATGATAATTTCTTTAGAGAGTTGCATACGACCAGGAGCAGTAACTATGCCCAGGGCTTGAAGGGGCTGGAAACTTTTGCTCCGGAAGGCCGTCTGTCTTTTATCGCTATGCTGGAAGGGGCTATTGCTTCCGGGCGGGAGACGGAGTGCCTGGTACAGGATATCGGTGCCGGCGACGGGACGCAGGAAGTTTGGACTCATAACCGGGCCCGTTTATTGGCCCGCAACGGTTCCAGTTATTTGTTTTACATTGCGGTGGAGAATTTTACCGAAAGGGTGCTGCTGGAAAGAAATTTACGGGCCACCAGTGAAGAACTGCGCCGGGCGGTGGTCAAGCTGGAGACCGAAAATGAACGCAACCGGCTGCTGATTGAGAATATGGGTATCGGTATTTTTGATTATGATGTTATTACCGATTCCTTGCACATTGAAACTAATATTCAGGGACAGGGCGTACTCCGGCGGGATATTCCCCATTATTATGATTATCTGCTGAGGACTAAGCTGGTGCCGCCTGATAGTGCCGGAGCTTTGCGGGTGCTTATAAAAGAGGCGGCGCTAAAACCGGTTTCTTCCACCCTGGTTTATCAGGCTAATATTTGGGGCTCGGGTCTGTGCTGGAACCGTCTGGTTTATGAAAGTTTGGCAGATAAGGATGGCAAGGTTTATCGTATCGTGGGCCATGTGTATAGTATTGGTTCTAAACCCCAGAAACTTATGGCGGCCCAGGGGGCAAATAGCAGAATTTGAAGGCTGGGAAGGATCAGGTTTTATAAGGGGGATTTAACCGTTTCCAAATTCTAAAGGAGTGAGCGTCATGAAAATTTGTACGCATTGCAGGCTGGTCTTTGTTGATCAGCAACAAGAATGTTCTGTTTGCGGCGGTAAGCTGGCTACGTTGACCAAGAACGAGGCGGACCTGCTGCGGCAGGCGGCGGAGGCCGGGGATAAGACGGCGCAAAACAGCCTGGGTCTTTATCTCCTGGAGAGATTTAAAGTTATTACCGCTGACCTTAAGAAGCAAACTTTGGAAGAAACTCTGGAAGCGGCTTTTGACGGACAGGAATGTGCCAGAGAGGCTAAAAAATGGTTTGAAACAGCGGCTGAACAGGGCTTTGCCGAAGCGCAAAACCATGTGGGCGGGTGTTATTATTTTGGCATCGGTGTGACCGAAGATGCCTCTAAAGCGGTTTATTGGTATAAGCGGGCGGCGGAGGCCGGGATTACGGAGGCGCAGAACCGCTTAGGCGAATGCTTGATGTTTGGTATCGGGGTGGAATGCCAGCCCGAAGAAGCGGTTAAATGGTATCAGAAAGCGGCCGAAGTGGGTGATGCCGCCGGACAGCGCAACTTAGGCAAATGTTACTTCCTGGGCCACGGCGTAAAAGAGGACCGGGTCCAGGCCGTTATCTGGTTTCAAAAGGCAGCAGATCAGGGGGACTTGATCGCGGAAGACCTTTTAGGTATCAGCTATCATATGGGGTTAGGCGTTAAGAAGGATTGGCAGCGTTCGGTCGCCCTGGTGCGCCGGGCGGCGGAGAAGGGTTATGCCACGGCCCAGTATCACCTGGGCTGTGCCTATGATTTGGGTGAAGGGGTGGAACGCAGCTGTGAGCAGGCGGCGGCCTGGTATCTGAAAGCGGCCGAGCAGGACGATGCCGACGGGCAGAACGCTTTGGGCGAATGCTATTATTATGGCAGCGGCGTGGAGGAAAACGATAAGACGGCGGTTAAATGGTTCCGGAAGGCGGCGGTGCAAAGCCATCCGGAAGGTATGACCAACCTGGGCCGCTGCTATTTTAACGGCAGCGGGCTGGAAGAAAATGCCGAGAAGGCCGTCAAGTGGTTTAGACGGGCGGTTAAACATGATGACAGCGACGCCCGGGATCAATTAGGCTTGTGTTACGTTTTGGGCTTTGGGGTGGACAAGGATCAGGCGGAGGCTTATAAGCTATTTGAACAAGCCGCCAGCCAGCATGATATTAACGCTATTTACCATCTGGGCTATTGTTATGTTCATGGCGCCGGCACTTCCCAGGATGACCGGAAGGCCTTTACTTATTTCAGTCAGGCGGCGGCCGCCGGGCATCCGGATGCGCTCAAGAGTCTGGGCGATTGTTATAAGGCTGGTTTAGGCACGGTTAAGGATGACGCTAAAGCCAGGGAATGCTATCAAAAAGCCTTTGATCTGGGGGTGCTTGAGGCGGGGGAGCTTGCTCAGGAAATATGCGGGAATAGCTCTAAGCTTAGTTGAATAAACGTAAGACGAAAAAAAGGTAATTATAGGTAAGGAAACTGGCAGCATCAGTTATGACCTTAAGACTGGTATACTTAGGTCACGATAGATGTTGCCATTTTTGTATCTTATCTACAAAAAATTAAATATTTTTGAAAATAAGTAAGCATCTAAAAGCGCATAATCTGGCGTTAAATGGCGATTCTAGGTCCGGAAAGGAACTGAAAATGCCAAAAAGTGTAAGAAACGTTACATAATATACTGTTGACTAATAATTCCGATTGTGGTAATCTACGTGTAGATGATAAACATAAATTAAAAGATGTTTGTTAATTACCTACATAAAACACAGGAGGAAAAAATTATGCAAGAGATTAAAGGTACTTTAGTTCCCAACATTACTTTTTTTACGAAGGATAATAAGGTGGATGAAAAACTGTGCCGCTGGCATATGAACTGGATGTTGGATCATGGCGTTAACGGTTTGTTCGTAACCGGGTCTTATGGTGCAGGGCCTCTGATGACTAACGAGGAACGTATCTCCGTAATCAAGCTGGCCCGGGAAGTTGCTGATCAGCATCCCGGCAGCTACATCATTGCTCATGTTGGTTGTGCCGATACTCCTTCTACGGTAGCTTTGGCTAAGGCCGCCGAAGAAATCGGCTGCGATGCGGTAGGTGCCGTACCTCCTTTTTATTACACCTATAAGGATGACGTAGTAGTTGATTATTACAAAGCTATTACGGAAGCTGTGAAGATTCCTGTTTTTGCTTATAATAATCCTAAGACTACCCATACGACGATGTCTCCTGACATGATTGCTAAATTGCAGGCCGTGGGGGTTGCCGGTTTAAAGGATAGTTCCATGAATGCTTATCTTTTGACCAGGGTCTTTTATGACAGCAAGCTGAATCATAAAAACTTTAAAGTCATCATCGGTACTTCTACGGGTTGGCTGCCTTACAGCACCATGGGCATTGATACGATGATTGCCGGTATGTGCAACTACGCTCCGGAAATAGTTTCTACCCTTTATAAGTATACCAGTACCGGAGATATGGAGCGGGCGGAGAAAGCATATTTAATCATGATGAATTATCTGGCCAAGTGCCGTTTTACGGACAGCACCATCGTTTCGCATATGATTTTGAAGGCCAGAGGTTTTGATTGTGGTTATCCCAGACTGCCCATGACTTTACCGGCTTTTGATGATCCCAAGTATGCTCAGCTGAAAGTTGATTTTGAACAGGCTTTGGCAGAAATCAAAGCTATTGCTTAAGTAAGTTATTAAAAGGAAAGACTAAAAAACGGAAATCAGGTCGGAGGATTTGCGCAAGTTTTAGTCTTTCCTTTATTTAAAGCTTAAATTGTAGGAATTTTCCGATTTTGAGTATAATTTATAAATGTTTCTAAAACTAGATGAGGGGCCTAATGATAAGACCTAAAAGAATGGTAGTAAAGGAACATAAAAGAGGAAGAGAAAGGAAATCTACTGGAGGATTAAACTTATGGGCTATGAAAAATGGTGCCGCGCGGCGGTAAAATTTCAAACTGCTTCCCTAACTATCTGCGGAACAATCCTGGTAACTTTGCTTACGGCTAATGGTTTAGGACGTTATATTCTGCATAGAGGATTGAGCTGGAGTGATGAGGTGGTCCGCATCATGTTCGTCTGGGGCTGTTTTATCGGCATGACCTCTGCTTTTATCACAGACGGGCATATCGGGTTTGACACTTTTGCAAAATTAAATACTACTACTTTGAAAATTTCCCGCTTTATTAACGGGAGCTGCTTAGTGGCCATAGGGGTCGCGGTAGCTGTTTATGGAACTCAATTTACCAACAGGATGGGTAAGTTCCCGCTGCCGGCTTCCCATATTCCCATCGGGTATCTGTACAGCGCCGGTGTGGTAGCAGGTGTTATCTGGATTATCATCGGTATTGGCAAAATAATTTATACGTTCAAAGCTAATAGAAAGGAAGAGAGGTGAGCCGGTTATGGAGGCGTTATATGTTTATATAGGGGTGTTTGGACTTTTCTTCCTTGCCGGGGCTCCCGTCGTCATTGCCCTGGGTATGGCTGGTTTAGCACTGGTTCTGGATTGTCATCTTAGCTTCTTCGTTTTTGCTCAGCAGTGGCTGATGTCCACGGATAGTTTGTCTCTGACCGCTATTTTTTGTTTCATGCTGGCCGGGGAGGTCATGAACATGGGCGGCTTAACGAAGCGCCTGGTAGGTCTGGCTTCCCGCTTAGTAGGTAATCGTCCCGGTGGTTTGGCTATTATCGTAGGTTTAGGCAGTATGTTCTTTGCCTCTATCAATGGTTCGGCCATTGCCACGGCGGCCGCTATGGGCAGTATGATGATTCCCGCTATGAATGAAGAGGGCTACGATCCGGAATTTAGCGGCGCGGTGGTGGCCGCCGGCGGGGTCGTAGGGCCCATTATTCCTCCCAGTATCCCCATGATCCTCTACGCTACTATCACCAGCTTGTCGGTTGCTAAGGTTTTTGCCGGAGGTTTATTTCTGGGAATCCTTATGGGAATTTCACAGTTCGTAATCAGTTATTTTATTTCCAGGAAACGCGGGTATCGCGGTTCCGGAAAAGCCGTGGTAGGAACGACTAAAGGCGCGGTGTGGGCTCTCTTGCTTCCTTTTTTCATTTTTATGACGATCAGTGTAGGCGTCTTAACCGCTACCGAGGCAGCTGCTTTCTCCGTCTTTTATGCTTTCTTTGTCTGCCGGGTTATTTATAAAGAAATTAGTTTTAAAGATATACCGGCTTTGATGGTACGCAGCTTCATCAGTACATCTACGGTTATGGCCGTGGTAGGTTCCGCTTCTGTTTCAGCCTGGATTCTGACCGCTCAGCAAATTCCGCAAAAACTGGCTCAGGCGATTATCTCCGTCGTACATACTCCTACCTCGTTCCTGGTTTTAACCTTCTTTATCTTAATTGTGGTTGGCATGTTGATGGACCTGACTCCGGCCGTCCTGATCCTGGCTCCGGTCTTTATTGAACCGGTAAAATTACTGCATGTGGATCCAATCCAGTTTGCGGTAATTTTCGTAGCTACGCTGGTGGTAGGTCTGATTACGCCGCCGGTAGGAACTTTGATATATACCTCGTGTAGTATGACCAAGAGTTCTTTCGCCAAAATATCTAAAGAACTGTTCCCTTATATGATAGCTAACCTGGCTATTATCGTTATAGGTATCTTTTTCCCGAAGTTAATTACCTTTATTCCTTCGATGATTAAATAAAAGGAGGTTGTCATGAAAGAAAAAGTGCTGGTTGGTCTGGATATTGGTACCAGCGGTTTAAAAATTACTTTGGCCGATGCTAAGGGCCGGATAAAAGATCATCTGAAATTTGAGTATCAGAACCTGCCGGAACAACAAGCCGGGGTGGTACCGGTAAGCTTTTACGAAGGGATTGTTAAACAGGCCTTAACCAAGGTTGCCGCCGGTTATGAACTGCTGGCCATTGCGGTTACGACTCAGATGTATTCTATCTGTGAAAAAACCAGCGAGGGTATCCTGGTTTGGCAGTGGAATAGTCTGGTACAGCGCAGTAAAAACCAGGAAAAGCTGTATGGTTCAGAACTTTTGAAGTCCGGCTGCCCGGTAGATACCATCTATGGCGGGTACAAATGGTTCGCAGCTTCCGAGCAGAAGCGGCGTTCTTTCCTCCCTTACGGTTTAAAAGAGTGTTTGATCAAAATGTTGACAGGTCAGTTAGTCAGCGATTATACGACTGCTTCTGCTTCAGGCTGGTTTGATTTAAGCTCCATGGACTGGAATCATTCGTTCTTGGAAAAGTTAGGCTGCGTCAGTCCTGATCTGCCCAAGGTGATCAGACATAATGAAATCGCCGCCAGGGTGCTGCCGGAGGCATTTGAGGGTGCCAGCGGGGACACGGTGGTAGTACCGGGCCTGGGCGACGGTCCTGCGGCTAGTTATGCCTGTAAAGATGTCAGCGGTTTTTGCGGTAACGTGGGAACCAGTATGGCTTGCCGGGTCTTCACCAGTCAACCTGATTTAACTAAAGCTGATGAAATGTGGATTTATGGCGTATCTGCCCAACCAAAACTTTTTATAGCCGGAGGTATTTCTTCTAATGGCTGTACCGTTTTTCACTGGGGTGAAAAGATGGGCATTGAACGTTTGGATGCACTGCGGGACACGGGCGATTTAATGTTTTTACCCTGGATCAACGGAGAGCGGATGCCGTACTGGTCTTCGGATTTACGCGGAACGTTTTTAGGGTTGACTACCGCGACTGCCAAAGAAGATATAGCCTGCGTGATGCAAAAAGCCGTGTCCTTTACCCTGGCGACGATGATTAAAAAATTAGAACCTTATAAAAAGGCTAAAGATGTACTGGTATTAGCTGGGGGCGGCATCAATTCCCAGACTATCTTAACGGTCACTTCCGGATGTATTGACTCGGATATCGCCATTTTGGAAGACTCAGACTATCTTTGCTCGACCGGAGCGGTTATTTCGGCAGGGGAAGCGGTGGGAATAGCTGTGGAACCTCATAATAAAATTACGAGGATCATTCCTGCCAACCAAAACTTCAAAAAGGAACTGGACAGATGGCAACAGGCGGGAGAGTGTTTAGCCAATCTGTATCAAAAGGGCATTCTTTAAAGTGAACTTAAATAAACATAAGCAGATGGTCTATTAAAAGGAGGAAGTAAAAGATGAAAAAACAATTTTTGGCTATGTTATTAACCGTAGTTATGACAGCAGTATTAAGCGGTTGTGGTTCTTCTGATACGGCTCAGACGGATACGAAAGCTGCCTCTAAGGACAGTGGAACGAAATATGTCATGAAAGTTGGTTATGGCACGGCTTCCGGACACCCTATCGATATGGGTGCTAAGAAGATGAAGGAGCTTATTGAAAAAAATTCTAACGGCCGGATTGAAGTACAGCTCTATCCTTCTGCGCAGCTGGGCAGTGAACGGCAGATGGTGGAAGGCCTGATGAGCGGGACCCTTGAATGTACACCTACTACTACCGGACCGTTATCTAATTTTGATAAAGCCTATGGCTTATTTGATCTGCCGTATGTTTTTACCAGTAAAGAACAGGTTTATGGTTTCCTGGATGGGGAAGACGGTACTAAACTTTTAAAACAACTGGATTCTTTAGGGATTGTGGGGGCAGCCTGGTGGGAGAACGGCTGGCGTCAATTTGAAAACACTACCAAAGATGTATATGTACCTACCGATGCCAGCGGATTAAAGATTCGCTGCATGGAGAATGATGTTCATATTGCTTTCTTCAATAGCTTAGGTGGAACGGCTACCCCCATGGGCTTTGGTGAAATTTACATGGCGGCTAAGAGCGGTACCATTGATGCGGAAGATAACCCGGTTTCTATTATTGCCACCAATAAATTTTATGAAGTATTTAAACATTTAACTCTGACCAATTACGTATATTCTCCGGTACCGGTTCTGTTTTCCAAGCAGTGGTTTGACAAGCTGCCGGCGGATTTGCAGAAGGTATGCCTGGATGCCGCTAAAGAAACCGCAGGTTATGAACGTAAGGCCGGTGCTGATTTAGATGCTCAGTACATTAAAACCATTGAAGACAACGGCGTAAAGGTTATCCGTTTGAACGCGGAACAGCTGACGGCCTGGAAGAAGGCTGCCCAGGCCATTTATCCTAAATTTGAAAGCGTTATTGGCAAAGATTTGATTGACAGAGCGTCTAATTTTAAAGCTAAGAAAGCTTAATTTTAACATCTGCTTTTTCAAAAAGTAAGTAGTTACCACTTAATTAGTTTAGATAAATTCTGCTTTATCCAGATGCACGATTATAGTAAAAACTATGATCGTGCGTTTGGAAAAATTCGCAAGGAGATCAGAGAGAAATGAACAATATGGAAACTAAAAAGCCGCAGGTAGCCATCTTATCCAGATCATTCGGCGCTGCCAGTAAGGCACCCTTTGAATGTCTGGACAAAAATGGGATTGCTTATACGGTAAAACATAACAGTCAGCCGCAAAACGAGCAGCTGGTGGCGCAGCTGATCGGAAACGCGGATGCGGCCATCTTAGGTTCAGATGTCATTAATGCATATGTGCTGGATCATTGTCCTAACTTAAAAATTATTTCAAAGCATGGGGTGGGACTGGATGCGATTGATCTGGACCTGGCTGAAAAAAGAAAGGTTAAGGTTTGCTGTACTAAAGATGCAAATAATGAAACCGTGGCTGATTTAACGGTACTTATGATGTTAGCTTTGAAGCGGCAGCTGCGTCAAAATGTAATCAGGGAAGCTACCCCTTCCTGGAAGAGCAAAGAGTTGACTCATGATTTGTTTGAAGCCACCGTAGGACTGGTAGGCTACGGTCATATCGGTTATGGCGTGGCCAGGCGCTTAGCCGGATTTAAAGCTAAAATTCTGGTTTACGATCCTTATGTTAAGCCGGAACACATTACTACTCCGGATACACATTTAGTGACTTTGAAAGAGCTTTTAGCTCAGAGCGATGTAGTTTCTTTACATCTGCCGCTAAATAAGGATACCGAGCTTTTGATTAACCGTGAGGCTATAGCAGGGATGAAAGATGGCGCTATCATTATTAACACTTCCAGGGGCGGTATTATGGATTATGAGGCCTTGTATGAGGCGCTGAAGACCGGAAAATTAGCTGGCGCCGGGCTGGATGTTTTTCCCCAGGAACCTCCTAAAGATATGCCCATTATTACATTGGATAATGTAGTGGCTACGCCTCATATAGCTACTCATACCAAGGAGTCTAATAACCGGATGGGCGTAGCAGCCGCACAAAATGTGGTAGACTATTTTAAAAATTCTTGTTCAGCTTAAGACTAAATAAATGGCAGGCATTCTTCCCTAAAAAGAATAGCCTGTCATTTTGTTAAAAATAACTTGGCTAGAGCCTTACGTAGAGGTTGTTCATTGATAAATATTAAAAAATCAGTTATAATTTATTATGAAAGAAAATATTATTTATAAATCATCTTGAGAGGCCATTATGGATAAACAAAAATCAGATATTAATGCTATTTTGAAAATAAAGGCCAATTATGATTCTTTGCGTAAGAGCGAGAAAAAAGTAGCTGACTATATTTTGCAGCATCCGGATCAAATAGTTTATCAAAGTATCACAACCTTGGCGGAAAACGTTAAAGTATCTGATACTTCGGTAATCCGTCTTTGCAAGGCGATTGGGTTTGACGGTTTTCAAGATTTTAAACTTAATGTGGCCTTGGGGACGGTAGAGCCAAGTAAGCAGATTTATGATGATATTGCCTTAACTGATGATTTGTCTACAATTATCAGTAAGGTTAAAATGGCTAATGTTCGCGCCATCGAAGATACCATGAATTTTATGGATGCCAGAAAACTGAAAAAGGCGACAGAGATTATTGCTAAGACGACCCGCCTGGAGTTTTATGGTGTAGGTGGTTCAGGAATTATGGCACTGGATGCCCAGCATACTTTTTTTAAGTATATAGATGGAACCTGTGTCGCATATGCAGATCCTCATATGCAGGCAATGAGTGCCGCTACTATGAAACCAGGTGATGTGGTGGTAGGTATCAGTAATACTGGTGCTACTAAAGATACGGTAGAAAGTCTGCGTATAGCCAAGGAGGCTGGAGCTACCATTATCAGCATTACTGGTAGTACTAAAAATCCGGTTACCCGGGTGAGCGATATTGCTTTTACTATTATTGCTAAAGAAAGTTATTCTAAACCGGAACCTATGTCCACAAGAATATGTGTTTTGTCTATAATTGATACTTTAGCTACAGCGGTAGCTTTGACCAGGCCGGAAAAAATCCTGGCTAATTTGAAGAAAACCAGGGATGCTTTGGCCAATAAGCGTTTTTAACATAAATAGGTGGTATGATGAAATTAACGGTTTTGGTGGACAACAATACCCTGATAGATCGCTATTATCTCGGGGAACCAGGTGTTTCTTACTATATTGAAGAAAAGGGCGCGAGCTATTTACTGGACACCGGCTACTCAGATGTTTTCTTAAGAAATGCGGAAGCTCTGCAGCTGAATTTGACTAAATTGCAGTCCATTATTTTGTCTCACGGGCATAATGATCATACCGGTGGCTTAAGTTTTTTATGTTCCCGCTATGCTTATCCGCAATTTAAGCAGACAGAGCTAGTTGCACATCCCTGGACCTTTTATCCCAAGAGGTATCATGGTCAGGATATCGGCAGTGTTTTAACCAGAGCTGAGGCGGAGGCTTATTTTAAACTTCACTTGACCAGGGAACCTTATTGGCTTAGTGAAAAACTGGTATTTTTAGGTGAGATTCCCAGAAAAAACAGCTTTGAAGCTAAAAACCCTCTGGGAGAAACAGCGGTAGAGGGTGTTTGGCAACCGGATTTTGTATGGGATGATTCAGCGTTAGCTTATCTGTCCCAAGACGGTTTGGTCATCATAACCGGGTGTTCCCATGCGGGAATCTGTAACATCGTGGCTTACGCCAGGCAGGTTTGTCAAGAGCAGAAGGTAGCAGCTATTATTGGGGGGACGCATCTGCGTCGGGCAAATTTAACCCGTCTGTGTGAAACCAGGAAATTTTTAGCGGGGTTGAAGCCGCAAGCAGTTTATGCCTGTCACTGTACTGATTTAGAGGCTAAAATTAATCTGGCCGGCGAATTGCCGGTAAGAGAAGTCGGCGTAGGACAAGTTTTAGAATTTGCTTAAAAAATATAGCCGTGATGCTCTTGGTTAAGCGCATTGCGGCTATTGTTATTTTATAATTTTTGCACTTCAATATCTTCAATCCGGTCGACGACCAGATCAGCCTGGCTCAGGCTCTGGCAGCCGGTGATGGGATTTCTGTAACCGATACAGAACATGCCGGCGGTCTTGGCAGCCTGGATTCCGGAATCAGCGTCTTCCAGCACTACGCAGTCAGAAGGCGGCAGGCCTAAGGTCCGGGCCGCCAAGAGATAAATGGCCGGGTCCGGTTTAGAAACCGGCAGGTTGCGTCCGCTGATTAGCGCATCAAAATAGCTGCGGATTTGCAAACGATCGACGATATAATTAATAAAATCATCATCACTGGAGGAGGCAATGGCCAGGCGAACCGGCAAAGCTTTTAAGGCGGCCAGCAGTTTAGGGATGCCGGCAATGGGTTTTAGGTCCCGGCTGGCGATAATCTCTCTAAATAACTGGTCTTTTAGCTGGCGAACTTCCAGCAGCGGCAATTTGACACCATGTTTTTGCCCGATATCTTCATACATATATAAATCACTGGTACCGGCATAACCGGACAGCTCCGGGTCCGTAGCGGCAACGCCGTAACGGGCTAAGATTTTTTTTCGGCTTCCCGGTGAATATCTTCGGTATCGACAATGACTCCATCCATATCAAATAGAAAGGCTTTCATAGTTACCATCCTTACGCTTTAAGATTGTACGTCTGCTATATCTTAATATAGAATTGCCGGATAGGCAAGTGAAAATATTGCGAAGCGGCCGAAACTAAGTTAAAATAGAATAAACGCAGAAATGAGACAGAGAAAGGACGTTCAGCAGCATGAGCATTTACGCTATTGGCGATTTACATTTATCCGGGATTCCTCCCGCCAAACCTATGGACATCTTTGGGGAGCATTGGGCCGGGCACCGGGAAAAGATTATGCAGGCCTGGCAGCAGACGGTGCAGCCGGAAGATTTAGTTATTGTCTGCGGTGATATTTCCTGGGGGATGTCTTTGCCGGAGGCACTGCCGGATTTGGAGGCTTTAGCGGCGCTGCCGGGGAAAAAAGTTTTGCTTAGAGGGAACCATGATTACTGGTGGTGTTCTTTGAAGAAGATGCAGGCAGCTCTGGGCGAAGGCTTTTTCTTCTTGCAGAATAATTTTTTCCCCTGGGGCGAGGTAGCAATTTGTGGCAGCCGGGGCTGGATGCTGCCGGACTGGCTGGGATTTACGCCGGAAGATGAACCTATTTTGCGCCGGGAGGTTTTGCGGCTGACGGCTTCCCTGGAAGCTGCTAAAAAGGCTGGCTTTGAGAAGATAATCGCTGCTTTGCACTATCCGCCCTTTTTAATGGAAGAGGAACCTTCCTGTATCCGGGATGTGCTGGAAGCCTACGGTGTACAAAAGTGCGTCTTTGGACATATTCATGGCAAGGAAGGGGCACAGATGGTGTTTCAGGGGCGTTATCACGGGGTGGTTTACGGGTTGGTAAGCTGTGACAGCCGGGATTTCTGCCCTGTTTTAATCGGCTGAGAGGAGTACACGAGGTTTTGGTAAACGTTGGGTCACTGGCAGATGGCAACCAAAGAGAAAACGTATTTTAATGCACTTTTGTCCAGTGATAAAAGAGTACGAATCTGCTGGCGGAATGGTTTGACTTTATAATGTAACGGTTGTATAATTTAAAAGGTTATCTGTGCTTTTGCACAGGGTAGGAGGTTAATAAAAAATGATGGAAGAAAAGTATTCTCCTCATGCCATAGAAGAAAAATGGCAAAAATATTGGGAAGAACACCAAACGTTCAAGCGTGAGATTGACAAAAACAAACCTAAATCCTATGTACTGGAAATGTTCCCTTACCCGTCCGGTAATTTACATATGGGCCATGTCCGTAATTATTCCATAGGCGACGTGGTAGCCCGTTTCCGTACGATGAACGGTTTTAACGTGCTCCATCCTATGGGCTGGGATTCTTTCGGCATGCCGGCAGAGAATGCGGCCATCCAGCATGGTATTCCTCCGAAAAAATGGACTCTGGATAACATCGCTAATATGACCAGGCAGCAGAAGGCTCTGGGTTTGTCTTATGACTGGAACCGGGAAGTTACAACCTGCAAGGAAGATTATTATAGATGGACCCAGTGGTTCTTTGAGTTATTCTATAAGCGGGGCCTGGCGGTTAAGAAACGTTCCTCGGCCAACTGGTGCGATCATTGCAACACGGTGCTGGCTAACGAACAGGTTATTGACGGCAAGTGCTGGCGCTGCCATAACGAGGTCGTAAAGAAGGACCTGTCCCAGTGGTTCTTCAAGATTACGGATTACGCCGATGAGCTGCTGAAGGATTTAAAGCTGCTGGACGGATGGCCGGAGCGGGTTCGGACCATGCAGAAGAACTGGATCGGCCGCAGCGAAGGCTTGGAATTCAGTTTTGACTGTCCTGATCTGGACGCTAAGATTCCGGTTTATACTACCCGTCCGGATACGATTTACGGTGTTACCTTTGTGGTTCTGCCTCCGGAGCATCCGCTGGTAGAAAAGATTTTAAAAGATAATCCTAACCGGGAAAAACTGGAGGCATTCTGCAACAAGGTCCGCAATACCTCTGATATTGAACGTACTTCCAGCGAGTCTGAGAAAGTCGGCATGTACACCGGCTATGACTGCATCCATCCTTTGACCGGCCATAAGGTTCATATCTGGATTACCAACTACGTTCTGTATGATTACGGTACCGGCGCGGTTATGGGTGTGCCGACCGGTGATCAGCGTGACTGGATGTTCGCGGATAAATACGGCATTGAGAAGATTATTACTATCCAGCCTAAAGATAAGACTTTGACCCTGGATACCATGACCTGCGCCTATGAGGAAAAAGACGGGGTCCTGGTCAACTCGGCCCAGTTTACCGGCATGGAAATGCATAAGGCCATGAGCGCTATTATTGACTACATGGAAGAAAAGGGCCTGGGCAAGCGGACGGTCAACTACCGGTTGCGTGACTGGCTGATTAGTCGTCAGCGTTATTGGGGCGCGCCGATTCCTATTATTTATTGTCCTCACTGCGGTGAGGTCCTGGTACCGGAAGACCAGCTGCCGGTACGTCTGCCGGAAGACGTGAAGTTTGATGCGGGCAGCGTATCTCCTCTGGCCACTTCTCCTACCTTCTTGCATTGCAAATGTCCGAAATGCGGCGCTGATGCCAAGCGTGAGACAGATACCATGGATACGTTCATTTGTTCCTCCTGGTATTTCTTGCGTTATACGGACCCTCACAACGACAAGGCGCCTTTTGCCAAAGATGTGAATGGCTACTGGGGTCCGGTAGATCAATATATCGGCGGTATTGAGCATGCTATTTTGCATCTGCTTTATTCCCGCTTCTTCTTAAAGGTTCTCCGTGACGCCGGTTTGGTGGATTACGATGAGCCCTTTACCAATCTTTTGACCCAGGGCATGGTTATTAAAGACGGAGCTAAGATGAGTAAGTCTCTGGGCAACGTGGTTTCTCCGGAAGAAATTCTGACCAAGTATGGCGCTGATACCGCCCGTTTGTTTATCTTGTTTGCGGCTCCGCCGGAGCGTGAACTGGAATGGAGCGATCAGGGCGTGGACGGCAGCTTCCGTTTCCTGAACCGGGTATGGAGGATAGTTTATCACTTTGTGCCGGAACTGGAGAAGAAAGTTACCAGCTATGACCTTGCCAAGCTCAGCGAGGAAGATCACAAGCTGCGCCGGGCTCTGCATGCCAGCTTGAAGAAGGTAACTGAGGATATTGAGACCAGGTTCAACTTTAACACAGCCATCAGCGCGATGATGGAACTGGTTAATGCTATGTACGCCTATAAGGATGCTCAGAAAGAGGCTAACAGCGGTTTAGTGTACGAAACCGTATCTACCCTCTTGAAGATGCTGGCTCCCTTTGTACCGCATATTACGGAAGAGTTGTGGCATGATGTGATTGACGATACTACCAGCGTGCACGATCAGAGCTGGCCTAAATATGATGAGGAAGCTTTGAAGGTTGATTCTATTGAGATCGTGCTGCAGATTAACGGCAAGAACCGTGGCCGCCTGACTGTTCCGGCTGGTGCGGATAAGGCTGCGCTGGAGAAAATTACTTTGGCCGACGAGCATATTAAAGAACATCTGGAAGGTAAGAAGGTGCTGAAGGTAATCTGCGTACCGGGCCGTCTGGTAAATGTGGTGGCTAAGTAAAGCGGTTTTTAGTAAGGCGGTTTTAACAATTTAACAGTAATGCGGTTGACCGTGGTCAACTCAGAAACACCTCTGTAAGGATGCTTTTTTAAGTTAAGGATGCGTCCTCGGCAGAGGTGTTTTTATCTGTCCCAATGTTCTCAAATCCAAGAATTCTTCGATTTGGGAACATTCTTCCTGTTTTATCCCTTACAATAAAAATGAATGTTAACAAACGGGAAAGGACAGGTGGATTTACCAAAATGCAAAAAAGAAGTTTATGGAAGGTTGCGCTGATTTGTTTATCGGTGGCAGTTTGTACCGGAGCAGCCCTTTGGCCGGAGGATACGGGACAGATTCAGGCTTTGGCGGCGGCTAAGCAGAGCCTGGAGGCGGCCCGGCCGGAAACTATAAAGGTTTATGTGAACGGGGCGGTGGTCAAGCCGGGTATTTATGAGTTGCCTAAAAACTGCCGGGCGCAGGAGGCTATCGCTAAAGCCGGTGGACTAACTAGTATGGCGGCGGTGGATAAGGTCAACCTGGCTAGGGTCTGCCGGGACGGTACGCAGATAAAGGTGCCGGAGTTGACCGGGTCGGAGCGGCGGCAAAAGGGGTCTGACAAGGCGGTAATTTTAAGACGCCCTGCGCACAAGCCGCCAACTGGTCAGGCGAAATCGACGGGCGCAGATGCTGATATCCCCGCAGCGGCGGTACCAGCATCCGCATCTGAAAATTGTGAAGAGTTGAGTGATCAGGAACCGGCCGGGCCGGCAGAGGAACCGTCAAGTGCCGCTCCTTCCGAAAAAGTTAATCTCAATACCGCCTGCACCGAAGCATTATGCTCCTTACCGGAAATCGGACCGGCTACGGCCGCCAGGATTATAGAATATCGTCAGCGGCAGCCCTTTAAAAAAATTAGTGATTTGCAAAAGGTCAAAGGCATCGGACCGGCCAAGTTAAAAAAGATATCTGCTCACGTGACTATTTAGGTTCTTAAGGGCTGATAAGGACGTCCAGTTCTAGAATTGTGTGTGTACGGGATGCTTTAACCTGGCGCTAAAGGGAAGGAAGAGATAGGTGCTGAGAAAATGGTTGTTCCTCATAGTCATATTATTCGGGGTGGGAGAAGGGGCGGCTTTGTATGGAGCAGCAGCTTTTCTAAAATCCCGGGGGCTCTGTCTTGGCTTGATTGCGGCCTTAACTACGGCTGGTTTGTTTCAGGCCAAGCGCCAATCCTATAGGGCCGCGGCTTGTTGCTTTTGCCTGCTTGGTCTGGTGAGCGGCTGGATTTTAACGGACCGGGCTTTAAGTCAGAGCGAGGCTTTAAGAAGTTTTACCGGGCAGGAAGTAATGTTAACCGGACGGATTGAACCGGAGAGCGTCAAATTAAAGGAAGACGGAACGGCGCTGGTCCTTAAGGCGGAGCGGCTTAAGCTGCTAAAAAGTTTAGGTGCTGGTATTACCGTTGGCGGTAAGCTTGAAGCTGACCGGGAAAATAAAAATGCGCAAGAAGGGGCCTCGACCGTAACCGGCCTTGAATACCAGGTGTCCGGGCGGGTCAGAATTTTTATTAAGAAGCAGAATAGTTTAGCTAAGCCGGGAGAAAATTATGAAGGTGGTACCCTGGTCGTCAAAGGCCTTTTAAATCCGCTGGTGTTTTTAGCTAACCCCGGTTCGCCGGATGGGGAAAGGGCGGCCAGGATTAGCGGCCTGGCCGGACGGATGAGCGTCAAGCCGGCGGCGGTGCAAGTGCTGCCTGGGAGAATAGGCTGGTCCGAGTGGCTGCAGGTCCGGGTGAGGCAGCTGCGCTTGCAGATGCTGCAGCTTTTGCCGGCCCGGCAGGGCGGGGTGCTGCTAGGCATGGTCCTGGGAGGGAGCGCAGACTTAGACCCGGAAACCGCAGATTTGTTCCGGGATAACGGTCTGGCGCACCTGTTAGCGGTTTCCGGAACTCACGTGGCCTTGCTGCTAACGGCGTTGGCTTTCTTGCTGCGTGAGCTGCCAACCGCTGGACGTAATGTCTTACTGATGCTGTTCTTAATTTTTTATAGTGCCATTTGCGGCTGGCAGCCGGCTGTCATCCGGGCTTCGCTGATGAGCTGTGTTCTCTTGTGGACCAGGGTGGTACCTCTGGCAGAGGTGCAAACAGGTCCTGCGCAAAAACCACAGGAACCTTGGGTTGACTTGGCGGCGGCTGCCTCAAAAGGAGAAATTACGCCGGGAAAATTAAAGACGCTTAAAGCGGCCCTGGCGGAGCGGCGGCATAAAAAGCTGGATGGCGGGAGCCTGCTGCTTTTAACCGGCCTGGCGATGCTGCTCTTTAAGCCTTTATGGCTTTTCTCCGCCGGTTTCCAGCTCTCATTTTTAACGATGGGCGGGATTATTTTCCTGCAGCCTAAGGTTTTAAACTTCCTGCCGGACGGCTGGCCGGGCATCCTCCGGGAATCCCTGGCTTTAACCCTGACCGCCCAGCTTTTGACCTTACCCGTGGTCGTCAGCTATTTTCACCGGTTTGCCATGGTAGCGGTTTTAAGTAATTTAATCCTGCTTCCGGCCCTGTCACTGGCGGTCATTATCTTTGCCGCCGGCCTGGTGCTTTATATTCTCTGGCCGGGATTAAGCGCCTGGGTGATGGGGCCGGCGCTTTTTTTGGTGCGGGGGTCTTTGCAGGCGGGCAGTTGGTTGCTGCAAATGCCGGGGGCGGCCTGCGACGTAGCGCAGTGGGGCTGGCTGCGGCTGCTAAGCTATTATCTCGTGCTGCTTTTGTTCCTTGATGCCGGTCCGGCCGCCAGGTTGTCTAAAAGGCCCAGGCGGCTGCTTATGCTGGGTGGAAGTTTAATCTTCGGCCTGGTCTGGGCCTGGCAGTGCTTTTGGCCCAGGCCGTTAACCGTACATATCCTGGACGTAGGGCAGGGAGATGCGGCTTTGGTACAGACCCGGGAAGGGAAAAATATTTTAATTGATACCGGTGGACTGCCGGGAGATTATGAGGTGGGCCGGCAGATTGTGCTGCCGTATTTACGGTATTTAGGCGTAAAGCGCCTTCACGTTCTGATCCTTAGTCACGGTGACCATGATCACGCCGGAGGCGCCGCGGCTATCGCCAGGGCCTTACCGGTCGATAATGTCTTTCTGGGTGGCGGAAAGCCCAGCGGCGATGTAAAAAATTTGCTGGCGGTTTTACCAACGGCAGCCAAGGTGCAGCAGGTGGAGACATGCCTGACTTACGGCCTGGGAGCCAGCCGCCTGGAATTTCTAACCGGTGAGGAGCCGTTCGGGACTTTGGCTAAGGGCAATGATTCCTCCCTGATAGTTAAGTTGACCGAGGGGGGACAAAGTCTTTTGTTTACCGGTGATGCTTCAGAAGAGCTGGAACGAAGGTTAAGTAAGCTGGACCTGCAGGCGGACCTGCTGAAAGTAGGACATCACGGTTCCGGCAGTTCTTCCTCCGAAGCCTTCTTAAGGCAGGTTAAACCTAAATTGGCCACTATCTCGGTGGGAAAAGGCAATACCTACGGCCATCCGGCTCCGGAGACCTTAGGGCGGCTTAGGGAGAGTGGGGCTCTGGTCCTGCGGACCGATGTTTTGGGAGCGGTAAAGGTAGTTTTTGACGCTGACAGATTTACATGGTATAGTTACAGGTATCAAAGTAATAAATTTTAGACGCGCTGTTTCAGGTGTAAGTAAGTTTATTTTAAAGGCGGGTCTAGCGGTAAGCAGAATATAGGATAAGAAGGGCTTGAGTTATGAAAACAACACCGGCAACCTTCCTGAAGCAGCTGGCCCAGGAAGCCGTCCCGCCTTCGGTGGTGGCGATTATCGGAGAAGAAGGCTATTATCGTGATCAGGTACGCCAGGCCTGCTTTAAAAAAATTTTCGGCGACCAGCCTAAAGAGGGCTGGAACCTGGAAATATTTGCAGAAAAGACGGAGTTTAAGAGATTGGATGGTTTTATTAACACTTATCCCTTTTTTGGCGGCCGCAGCGCGGTCCTGGTGACGGATAAAGATATCCTGACCCCCTCCTCCAGAGGGGCTGAGGCGGGCGGGACCTCTAAAGCCGGCAGCGAGCGGCAGGATAAGCTGCTTCAGATTTTGGCCAACCTGCCGGAATATTGTACGGTTATCATCCAGGCGGAAAAGCTGGATGGGCGTCAAAAGCTAAGTAAGCAGCTGCAAAAATTATATACGCTGGTGGATTGTGCTCCTCTCAAGGTGTCTAACTTGGTCCCTTGGTTAAAGGAGGAGGCTCATTTACATGGAGCTGTCTTCGAACCGGAAGCGTTGCAGACCGTGCAGGCTATTTTGCTGAACGCGGATTTTGCCCCTCTCCAGATGTTGGAACAAGAGATAGACAAGCTGGATTTATACGCCGGGTCCCGCAAAAAGTGGACCAGTCAGGATGTGGAACAAAGCTTTGCTTCGTTGCCGGAGGCCGGGCGGTATGCCCTGACCAATGCCTTAGCGGATAAAAAACTAACGGAGGTGCTGGAACTATTGGCGTCTGAGGAACGGAAAAAGATTAATATTTTACCGATAACCGGCAGCGTTACTTACCAAATCAGGCGTTTATTGCAAATGAAGGAATGCCAGCGACTGGGTCTGTCGGCCCAGGCAGCCGCTTCCAGATTGAAGCTGGCTCCTTTTGCGGTGAACATTCTGCAGCGTCAGAGCCGCCACTTCACCGAGGAAGCCTTAATAAAAGCTTTACGTTCCCTGGATGCCTTAAGCATAGATATTCGTTCCGGAGGAAGGGAATATGAACTTTTGACAGAGATTTTAGCTATACTGCTGCAATAAATAAATATTATCGGAAATTTTTCGATTTTTGTAGACAATTAGGGCGGTATTTGCTAAAATATGTTCAGGCAAAAAGGCGTTTAAGCCGGCCTTAGATTATTTATTTTTATTTAAATGAGGGGAAAGGAGAGCGGTGCTTACAGTACCGCGTACAAACATCATGAGCAAAGATTCTTTACTGTATTTGATTAAACCGGCTCAGCAGACCCAGGAGGAACTTACCAGCCTGCTGCAGGAACATCCGGAGATTAAGTATGTTTCAATGATGGGCGTAGATTTAGCTGGTAACGATACGGATGAAAAAATACCCATGCGGATTTTTATGGAGGACATGCATCATTTCCTGGCAGGATTTGCGGCTCAGACCGACGGTTCTTCTGTAGTGCTTCCCGGTATCGCTACTTTGAACGATGCCCGGGTGGACATGGTGGTTGACAAGACGGTTAACTGGTACGTGGATTATAACTATGAGCATTTTGATGCCGAGACCGGTAAGATGGTAGGCACCCTGCGGATTCCCTGTAACTTGATCCATAACGGTGATTTTGTCGGTTCCCGCTCCATTCTCCGCGATACTTTAAATTATGTGGAAAAAGAACTGCTGGGCTTGTTCAAAAAATATCCGCACATTGCCGGGTTAAGTCATGTACAGCTCTCCGAGGTGGAGAAGATTATTTTCACTAATGCGACCGAATTAGAATTCTGGGTGAAAACACCGGCGGAGGACGCTCCTATTGAAGCCCTCTCGGCTTCTCAGATGATGCAGGAACAATATTGGCAGCGTACCCGCGGTAATGTGCGCACGGCTTTGGAGCAGACCATTGAGACTTTTGGCAAGTACGGCCTGGAGCCGGAAATGGGCCATAAGGAATGCGGCGGCGTCAGAGGCCAGATTGATGCCAGCGGTCATATGAACCATGTTATGGAGCAGTTAGAGGTTGACTGGAAATATAATGAAGGCTTACAAACTGCGGACAATGAAATCCTGGCCCGCATCCTGGTTAAGGAAATTTTCCGGATGAACGGTCTGGAGGTTTTGTTCCAGGCTAAACCTATTGAAGGAGTGGCCGGCAGCGGTGAACATACGCATGTTGGCTTGGCGGCCCGCCTGAAGAATGGCAAGATTGTCAATTTATTTGCCCCGGAAGATATGCATGAGGACTTCCTGTCGGCTATCGGTTACGGCGCTATCATGGGTATCTTAAAGAATTATGAGGTAATTAATCCTTTTATTTCCTGCACCAATGATTCCTTTAACCGCCTGCAGCCGGGTTTTGAAGCTCCGGTCTGTATCGTGACCTCCCTGGGCCACGCACCCAGCGTGCCGTCCCGTAACCGTACCATCCTGGCCGGCCTGATTCGTGATCTGGATAATCCTAAGTCCACCAGGATTGAGATGCGTTCTCCTAATCCTTATACCAATACCTACATCGCTATCGCTACCTTCTATTTGGCCGCTTTAGACGGTATCAAGGCTTGTGTTACTTCCGGCAAGACTTTGAAAGAACTGGAAAAAGAGATTAGCAAGAAGGCCGGGGTGAAGGGCTTCTATCTGGAGAAAGCCCGTCAATACCGGACGGAGAACGATGTATTTGAAGATTTCACCGCGGAGGAAAGAACGCGTCTGTTCGGCAAGCATCCGGCTACGGTTTGGGAAAACATGTGTGCTTTAGACAAGTATCCGGAAAAACGCAAGGTCCTGACGGAAAGCGGCATCATTAAAGATGCGGATATTGATTCCTTTGCTGAGGGTGCCATGATTAGATGGCGTACGGAAATCTTAAACCGGCTGATTCCGGAGATGCATGCGGAAGTTATGGCGGCTAAGAGGCTGCATGACCAGATTAATGGTACAGATAAGGATGAAGTACTGTGGCGTCAGGTTAAGACCCTGCGACACAAACTGGCGCAGGATTCGCTGCGTCATCCCAGCCTTATTAATCAGATTAAGAAGGCTATTGACGAAAATGACTATGATAAGGCTTCCGAGCTGCAGCTGGAAATCAGAGAGACGGCTAAGGAACTGCGCAAGCTGTATCACGTTTACAAGCAAAATATCATAGATTAGAAGCGGTAATCAGATTCTGGCCTAAAGGGCAAGTAGAAGAATTGACGCATAAGAGCTGTAATTAATTAGGGCGGATTAATTACAAGAGGTCAGCTTTCCCGGTATTTTTAGGCGGGAAAGCTGCTTCTTTGTAAAAATGGTTTGCAAAACGTAAAAAACATGTTATAATTTACAAAGTATTGAGTAAAAGTGTATTTAGTATATGATAGCCACAGCGTTATCACCATGTTTGAGGAGGATGACAATGGATTTTGCATTGAACGAAGAACAGCTTGAACTTCAGGAGATGGTTCGAGATTTTGTAGCTAAGGAGATTACTCCATATGCTGCCGAGATGGACAAGAATAACCAGGCCCGGCCTGAACTTATGAAGATGGCTTTCGAGATGGGAATTTTAAACATTGTTGTCCCTGAAAAGTATGGTGGACCAGGTTTGGACAGTGTTACCATGGCTATGATTTATGAAGAGCTGGGTAAGGGCTGTGCCGGGGTGGCTACTTCTATGGCTGCTAATTCTCTGGCTACGGCGCCGGTGCTTTTGGCTGGTACCGAAGAGCAGAAGAAGATGTATTGTGATATTTTAAATAACGGCGGTTTGGCTGCTTTTGCTTTAACAGAGCCGGGTGCAGGTTCTGATGCTGGCAGCGTGGCTACCCGTGCGGTTCGGGATAAGGAAAAAGGTACGTATACTCTGAACGGTACGAAGTTATTTATCACCAACGGCGGTATTTCGGATATTTACCTGGTCTTTGCTAATACCCGGGCCAGCGGCGGTATTCGCGGTCTTACCGCCTTTATCGTTCCTCGCAAGACACCTGGTTTCAAAGTGGGTAAAAAAGAAGATAAGATGGGCATTCGTCCTTCCAATACCTGTGAATTAATCCTGCAGGATGTGGTTATTCCGGAGTCTTACCGGGTAGGCCGGGAAGGCGAGGGTTTCCGTATCGCTATGAAAACTTTGGATGCAGCCCGTCCTTTTGTAGGGTCCGTGGCGGTAGGCCTGGCTCAGGCAGCCTTGGATTATGCGGTTAAATATGCTAAGGAGCGTAAGCAGTTTGGTCAGCCTATCGCTTCTTTTGAAATGGTACAAGCGATGCTGGCGGATATGGCTATGAAGGTTGATGCGGCCAGGATGCTGGTACAAAGAGCCTGCTTCATGCGTGACCAGGGCGTGGAGTTCTCTAAGGAAGCCGCGATGGCGAAGTGTTATGCCGCTGATGCAGCTATGGCCGTAACGACGGATGCCGTTCAGATTATGGGTGGTTATGGTTATTCCCGGGAGTATCCGGTAGAGAAGCTGATGCGTGATGCTAAAATCATGCAGATTTACGAGGGTACGAACCAGATTCAGCGTCTGGTCATTGCCAACAAGCTTCTTTATTAATTTGCTGAAGGTAACCCCACTGCTGTACGAGTACGACTAAAGTGCTCTATGCAAGCGGTGGGGTTTTTGCTATAATAATAGTTAGGGGTTTATTGACATACTTTTGCCAAATCTTCAGGTTATAATTATTAAAACTGGAAGACAGGTACACCGGCGCGGCCGGGTAGCTGTTTACCAGCAGCTGTATAGGAGAAAAGATGATTTTAATTCTAGTGCCGTTTTTAATCGTTCTCTTGGATAGAGCTACCAAACTTTTAGTAGTGGCGGCCATGCAGGAAGGTCAGAGCATACCGGTCATTCCCGGAGTTTTTCATATTACTTATATTTTAAATCCCGGCGCGGCCTTCGGTATGTTTGCTTACAGCCGGATGTTTTTCCTGGCCATTGCCGTGGTGGCGCTGGGGGTTATCTGGTGGTACCGGAAGGATATTTTAAATGATAGTGTTTACGTGCGCTGGGGCACCGGGCTTTTTATGGGCGGGACCCTGGGCAATGTGTGGGACCGGATTCAAAACGGTTTAGTCATTGATTTCTTGGATTTTCGTATCTGGCCGGTGTTTAACGTGGCGGATATGGCTATTTGTACAGGAGTAGGATTGATTATATGGAATATGCTGCAGGCAGAGAACCGGAAAAAATTGAAGGCTTAGAGGATGATCAGGCAGAAATTAAGAAGGTACTGGTGACCGCTGAGGACGCAGGTACCCGGGTGGATGTTTTTCTGGCCGGAAAATTACAGGAAACCCGTTCCCATTTGCAGCATCTGCTGGAAGAGGGACTGGTCAGCCGCGGTTCTAAGGTCCTTAAGCCTAATTATAAGGTCCGGGCGGGCGAAGAGCTGACGGTGACAGTACCGCCGGCCGTGCCGTTAGCGGCGGTGCCGCAGAATCTGCCGCTGGATATCATCTATGAAGATGAGGACGTGGTCGTGGTTAACAAGCCCCGGGGCATGGTAGTCCACCCGGCGGCCGGTAATCCGGACGGCACGCTGGTCAATGCTCTGTTATATCATTGTAAGCATCTGTCCGGCATTAACGGGGTGATTCGCCCCGGCATCGTCCACCGGCTGGATAAAGATACTTCCGGAATTATGATTGCGGCTAAGAATGATGCTGCGCATCTGTCTTTATCCAGGCAGATTCACGATAAAACCGCAGAAAGAACTTACCTGGCGGTAGTCAGAGGCAATATTAAGACGGACCGGGGGATTATTACGACCCGGGTTGACCGGGATAAGGAAGACCGGAAAAAGATGGCGGTGGTGCAGGAAGGCGGACGGGAAGCCATTACCGAGTACGAGGTGCTGGAACGCTTCGGGCGTTTTACCCTGGTACGCTGTAAGTTAAGGACCGGGCGGACGCACCAAATCAGGGTTCATCTGGAATATTTGGGTTATCCTCTGGTAGGGGATCCTAAATATTCGCCTCAGAAGGTGCCTTTTGCCATTAAAGGTCAGGCTTTGCATTCCCAGACTTTGGATTTTACCCATCCACGTACCGGGGAAAGGATGCATTTTGAGGCTCCTTTGCCGGAAGATATGCAAAAGATTATTACCCGCCTGCGTCACGGGCAGTTTTAAAGAAGTTAGTACGGTCTAAACCGGGCCGTCAGAATTTAAAATGAGGTGAGAAAATGAGCCAGATTATCAGAAAAAACACCATTATGGATGCTGATGGCATGAGACGTGCCATCGTCAGAATCGCTCATGAGATCGTCGAAAGAAATAAAGGCGTGGATAAGGTAGCTTTAGTTGGTATCCGTACCAGAGGCGTACCGCTGGCGGAGAGAATTGCCAGAGAAATTGAGCAGATTGAAAAGGTGCAGGTTCCGGTTGGGCGTCTGGACATCACCTTATACCGGGACGATTTATCTACCCTGGCTTATAATCCGGTCGTTCATGCCACGGAGATTAATTTTGACCTTAACGGCCTGGTGGTTATCCTGGTAGATGACGTGTTATTTACCGGACGTACGATCAGGGCCGCCATGGATGCTATTATCGATATGGGGCGTCCTCAGGCTATCCAGCTGGCGGTGCTGGTGGACCGGGGACATAGAGAATTGCCTATCAGGGCCGATTATGTGGGTAAGAATGTACCGACGGCTCGCAAGGAAACCATAGAGGTTACCTTGAAGGAAGAGGACCAGGAGGAAGATGCGGTCATTATCGGTGAGTTGGAGTAATAACTTGCCTAATAAATTGTAGTATAATATTATGGGGTTGGCTGCGGCTGACCTGATTAACGGAGGGATGGGCATGGGTAATCCGGTAGCAGAACGTAATGCTTTGTTAGGTGCCGCTTTGGTAAAGAATCTGGAAAAAAGAGGTTTTGCAGCTTATTATTGCGCTGATAAGGCGTCTGCTTTAGTTAAGGCGCTGGAGTTGATCCCTAAAGATCATGTGGTTTCCTGGGGTGGTTGCGCCAGTGTGGATGAGATTGGTCTGAAGGACAAGGTTAAAGCCGAATATAAAACTATTGACCGGGACATGGCCAAATCTCCGGAAGAAAGAGTAGAGATTATGCGGCAGGGTCTTTTGTCGGACACTTTTCTGATGGGGGCCAACGCGATTACCGAAGCGGGGGATTTGTTTGATATTGATGCTAATGGCAACCGGTGCGCGGCTTTAATCTATGGACCGAAGCAGGTTATCGTAGTAGCCGGGATGAATAAGGTGGTTAAGGATGAGATGTCAGCTTACCACCGGATGAGAAGCGTGGCTGCTCCTATTAATGTCCAAAGGTTCGAAGGCCGTCAAACGCCTTGCCGCATTACAGGAATGTGTGCTGACTGTTTAGCACCGGATTGCTGCTGCAATTATATCGTGCGGGTTAGACGTTCTCAGCCCCAAGGCAAGATTAAGGTAATCCTGGTGGGAGAAAACCTGGGCTTTTAATTTGCTTAGCAATGATTTCTTCAAGTAGATGCATTGGTTAGTTTATCAACAGGTTGAGGTCTGCCTCAAGCCTGGTTTGATATAGTGCTAGTTAAGGTAATAATTTTAGAGCTTTAGGAAGGAGCTTTAGGAATGAAAAGAATGCGCTTTTTAGTAATGATGCTTTTGACCATGGTTATGACTTGTAGTGCTGCGGTGGCGCTGGCCGGTCCGACCTATGAGAATCCTTTTCAGGACATGTATAAGAACGAGGCCCAGACGCTTCACAAAAATGGCAATGCCAAGATAGTGTTCATGCTGCTAGACACTAATCGTGCCCCTTTAAAAGGTGCCAAACTGGTTTATAATACGACCAAGGGTCGTGGTTTGGAAGGCGTAACCGATGAAAAAGGTATGTTGACTTTTTCTATGGATAAACCGGAGTTGTTCTATATCCGCGATGTAGAGGTAGATGGCAAGATTATACCTATCGGCGGTAGCTATACCATTACGGATATCGGGGTGCAGGATATTCACCGGGGACAGGTTAAGTGGATCGTCATTCACCGGTACAATAGCGCTACTTTTATGAGCTATGATGCGGGTGGGGATACCAGACCGGAACTGTAATAGATTATTAAGTTGCTCCCTTTTGCTGTAGCTGTTTGCGGCAAAGGGGAGCTTTTTTTATATATTTTATTAAAATAATTTTCAAAATAATAAAATAAATCTTGAAAATTATTTACAATAGTGCTACACTGTTTTTAAAGATAAACTTCACTTTTGTTATATTTAAATATGTAGTAACATGGTAATTCGTAGGTGATTATTTATAATGACAATGTTGAAGACTTGTTTTGTTAAAAATTTCAAGAATTTTCTTGCAAGTAAAATTATATGGAGGTGCTGATGTGAGAAATGGAGTTGTAATTGGTATTGATACTGGTTCGAGCAGTACAAAACTTAGTTTATTTGATGTTGCCGGTAATTGTTTACGGGAAAACTCATTTAAGATGGATATCTATCATCCGACCCTTGAGCAAGCGGAAATTGATTTGAAGGTTCTCTTCGCTAATATTATTCATAGTTTGAAAGAGCTGGTTACAGGTTATGAAAAGGATGTGCGCGGTATTGGACTTAGTGTTGCTTCTCCAACTTTAGTATTGTTTGACCATGAATATAAACCTATTAGACGAGGTATAGCTTATTTTGACAATAGGAGCATTAAAGAAGTAGATCAGGCGATGGAACGTTTTGGCGGCGGGAACATGTACTTTGCCCGTGTTGGTAATAATCCAAGTCCTTCGACTTGTGTAGCTGCTACTATTAATTGGGTGAGAGATCATGAGCCGGATGTCTGGGGCAAAGTAGCTAAGATAGGATTCCTCAATAGTTATTTGGGCGTAGAATTAACTGGTAATCTTGCTGTGGAACCTACCGTTTCTTCTTATTCAGGCTTGCTCCGTATTCGTAAGGCTTTTAGTTGGGAACCAAAATTTTTGAGGCATCATCAGTTTGTGTGAAAGTATATAGTGCCTCTACTATACACTAACCTTTAATCTGCTTGAAAAGATATTATCGGAAGCAGAGTTTAACCGCAAGGGTTTCCGCTTGCGGAGCTTTGCTCC